>Ga0126342_10002690_pt1 | contig 28224 bp, 26 predicted proteins | sample Cyp1metagenome_FD_92528 | JGI IMG/M metagenome (GOLD analysis project Ga0126342, IMG submission 92528) | Coral microbial communities from Lord Howe Island, Old Settlement Bay, Australia - Cyphastrea 1 metagenome | ecosystem: Host-associated > Invertebrates > Cnidaria > Coral ... | reverse complement strand
ATGTATGTAATGTATGTAATGTATGTAATGAATGTAATGTATGTAATGTATGTAATGTATGTAATGTATGTAATGTATGTAATGTATGTAATGTATGTATGTAATGTAATGTAATGTAAAATAATGTAATGTAATGTAATGTAATGCAATGTAATGTAATGTAATGTAATGCAATGTAATGTAATGTAATGTAATGTAATGTAATTATGTATGTATGTATGTATGTATGTAATGTATGTATGTAATGTAATGTAATGTAATGCAATGTAAGTAAGTATGTATGTATGTATGTATGTAATGTATGTATGTATGTATGTATGTAATGTATGTATGTATGTATGTATGTAATGTAATTTAATGTAATGTAATGTAATTATGCTTGCATGTATGTATGTATGCATGTATGTAATGTATGTATGTATGTATGCATGCATGCATGCATGCATGCATGTATGTATGTATGTATGTAATGAATGTAATGAATGTAATGAATGTATGTAATGAATGTAAGGAATGCATGTAATGAGTGTTTGAATGTATGAAATCAATGTATGTATGCATGTCTCTCTGTATGTATGTATGTACGTACGTCTGTATGTATGTGTGTATGTGTGTGTATGTATGTGTATGTGTGTGTGTGTTTGTATGTGTGTATCATATGTATATGTATATGTATATGTATATGTATGTATATGTATATGTGTATGTGTATGTATATGTGTATGTATATATATATGTAGAGAGATATAGATAGATAGATAGCTAGATAGATAGATAGATATAGATATATAAAAAATATATATATATACACGTGCATATTCACCCCACTTTTGCAGCCACGTTTCAAGGGGACCACGCCCAAAGGTAAGATACGTTGTTTGCTACCCCCGATCCCTTGTTTTAGATATATAATGAAATAATTGGTTTCTGAACATCCCTCTGGGCGTCGTTTTTTGCGGGGTGGTGTATAAAAAATACCTTGAAAAATGTAAACTCAAATTTCAAGGCCCTCCCCAAAATATATTGAAAAATGTATCTTACATTTGGGTATGGTCCCCTCCCGCTAAAAGGGTAGTGAATATAATTGAATATTATGAATTATGCTTATATATATAATATGCGTGTGTGTATATACTTTATATACTTTTGTCGATCTGGTTGCCAGCCTTGATCCCAGAGGGTTGCCAAGTATTTTCGACCATTTTGAGGACTTGATGTTCATGTCACGCGTGCTTGAGGCCTAGAAAATCGAGAAAACTTCAAGCCGGCGAGAGCTGACCGACAGCATATCCGGCCGAGCATCGGCGCATCGATGTTTCCAACAACAGTTTAGGTCCCGAACGCTTTGTGACAGCAGTGCCCATGGAAACTTTGTCACTATGCCATCCCACATAGACGTAGCACGTGATTCAACTCAAGGTTGCTGTCATTACTGAAAGTTCAGCTGTTTCACGCAATGGCCTGCCCCGGCATTGCAATCTGTGACTGTTTCCGCCGTGTTGCTCTTGATCTTATTAATTGAGGCGTACCAGTGGTTGGGAGATGCTGCGCGCCACTTTGCAAGAGGAAGAGGGCAAAACACCCTGTTCCCTGCCGCGTGTAAAGATCTGGATTTGGGCCTTATTGCCACGAATGATCGCCAAAGATTGCTTCCTTTGCAGGCCCTGATTCAAGTTCTAAAAGCGCAGTGTAATCCTCTCAGCCAGGTACTCCTATGCATAAATTTGATTTTCATTTGGTCAAACCGTCAAACCAGTCAAACCGTTCAAAAATATAAACATTTGCTACAACAAGAGCTCATCAACACGAAGCAGGATGTGTCACAAACCCGTGTTAGTGCGCTATCTGCCCCAGCGGAAGGGGCAGGTTATATTATTTTAGCCCCTGGGAAAGCCCAGCCAGATTTGTGGGAAAATGCTGAGAGTGCTGGTCGCATCATGGGGTTGTGGCAGGGCAATCACAACATCGCAAAAAGATGCAGAACATATTCCACGATAAGAAATTACTAAAGGTTTGAGGGACATTTCAAACAGGCAAAGAAGGACTCACAGTTGGAGAAACATGATGCTAATGAATGGAGCACGCTTGCACCACACTGACCAAAGCTTGGCTGCTGAGAGCCATGGTGCAGTTCTGATTCAGGTCAGGAGCAACATTGGACACAGTGGCTTGGTCCACGTCAAAGCTCAAGATGATAGCGGCTTATGGAGAAGTCAACAGGATGTGCGGATTGTTCAGGACACTGGGGAATTGGGGTTTGCTGAGTTTTTGCTTTGACAAATGCATCCGTGGAATCCATTGCTTGTGAGGATCGTTTTCACTTCACAGTGGCCGGAGGTTTGGTGGTTGGGAAAGTTCCGCATCCTTGAAATTTGGTTGGCAGAAGCAACCGGAATCTGGAAGTTTCACCAGTGGCGTTTCGCCAGGTGACTGGGGCGTTTGTTTGGTCGAAGATTGTGGCAACCTTGGCGCTGGAGTCAGGCCGATCCCAGCACTTTCTCAGCCGAGCCTCAGCCATTGGGCCATGGTGGGGAAAGCCAGGAGAAGACCACTGCGATGCGCTGGGATGGATGGACGATCCTACGACTGGGACTGCCCGAAAACGCCCGAAATGTTGCAGCGGGGTGAATGTGACACGGCCATGGCAAAGATTGGCTTGCCATTTGTTGCTAAATTTGTCCAGCAGAGATCTAAATATGTGTAGAAGTTAGTAGGTGCTTACATCGTCAGCAGGACGGAGATTGAGACACTTCTCTCGCAGCATGATATATAAATATACATAATACATCATAATACCAATGCCCTTATATTAAATGCCATAAGTGCCGTAAACCCCGCAGGTGGCCCAAAATGAATGGGGCCAGTACCAAGTCAGGGTTTTTGGGTGTATTCAATAGTATAGGGGGAAGCGATTGTATATTATATATCATATCTCTATCGTTTGGAAGTTTCTTCATTTCTTGCCTTGTTGGGTCTTCGCGTGCTATCGGCTTTTCTTGATCTTGTCGGCTTACTGCAGGTACTGAGTGTCTCTTCTTCTTCAAGAGTACTGCATGATACTGCATGCATCTGGTAGAATTTATTTTAGTGGATGTTTGTCCGCTGAGGTTTTAGGTTCCTTTACATCCATTCATCCATCCATTGGAAAGACCTGGAAGTTCTCTGATGAAGACCGGCTTCCAAATCAAATCCATTTAACAAAGTTAACATGGCTGTAAATTAATTTCTCTTGTGACATTGTGATGGTGTGCACTTGAATTCGTGAGATCAAACTGTACCCGACAGAATATGGCGTGCAATCCCTTTTTGTCATCTCCTGCCAGGACACCTTCTGCAGAAACCCTTTGGCGTCATGCTCTGATTTGAAGTCAGAATGGAGGGACAAAGATGGAGCACGTGACCTGACTTCAACGTCAAACCATTCAACGCGGTGTGGGCAGGCTACCAATCAGCTTCTGAAGGCCCTTGCGCAAGCCAGACAGACATGCAGATGTCATGTGCCATACAGTAGCTATCCATCTAGCTCAGGTTGCCAAGAATACGAGGAAAAGAGCTGGTGTAACGCAGATGGCTCATACGGTTCAGGCACGGCGGGGGGAAACATCGGAAGGCGACTACTGGACACCTGCGTGCGCGTTCCGTTTAGCATAAAGATGGACAAACAGACGCAAGGAGATTTGCTGGTGAAAACCATGAACTGACAGGATTATCAGATAGACAGAGAAAACTTGTACTGGGTCTCACTGGAAGGAAAAAGAGGTAACGAGCGAACGAAAAAGATCATGGCGCCATGTCATGGATCAGAAATCCCAAAGTTTCGTTGAGCCGCTAAGCTTCGCTGCTCCCAGGTTGGAGGTCATCTTGGGGAGCCTTCAGTGACTACAGCTTTGGAGGCGCTGATGTTTCCACCATTTGTTGTGGCTTGGCTGAACAGCTTGTCATTGCAGCATATTCCAGCTCCGCCGTGGCTCCACAGTTTTCAAACACCCACTGACGGCTGCGAGTTGCGCGTTGCCTCTGAGGTGCGTGTGGAGGAGGTGTGCGTAGCCCACCGCCAGCTACTGTCACAGGCTGCAACCAAAATCTTGCTGCAATAGATATGGATTGCGATGGCACAATTGTCGCTTGGCCCTGGAACGATGGGACTGGGTTGCTGGGGCCAGAAATGGCCAGAAGTATCGTTTGCACTATCCGTCCAAGTCCGAACATGGGACAATGCTATGTTTTTCCCTAGCGTGACCCTGGTACGAATCGGTCAATACCTGGGCACTCATGGGTGATGAGAAGCGTGTCTGCCATAGCGCCTGTTTACTCAGGATTGCAGTGATGCTTGCCCTCTTGATCCCCAGCCTCAGCCCCTGAACTGCAGCAAATTGCTGTCCTCAGTGGAGCAAACACTTTAAATAGTGTTTAAATGATCATTCGATCCAGTTTTGATTCTGTGATTTGACATGTTTCGCACCATCTGCAACTCTGCCATGCCACCCTTCAGGTGCACAACTATGACAACTAGCACTGCACCTCCGGAAGGACTTGGCATGCACATGGGGCGCAATATCATATGCTTCATCATGCTTCATCGTGCTTCATCATGCTTCACACTATTCTGTGAACTGTTTTGGCATTTGGATCACGCGCTGCAATTTTAAGATATTTTAAGATCATGCATTCGATCACATTTTGCCTGCTGATTTTTGGCTCCAAGGGCTGTGCTAAAACGTAGATTGGGCAGGTAGCTGTAGACGAAATGAAGAAGGGTAGAGCCGCCAAGCAATGCAAGATGCGCATGGCGCAAGGTTGCAGTGTGGCATCTCTGCTGAACTGTGCTGACAACAGCGGCGCCAAGAATCTCTACATCTTTGCCGTGATCGGCATTGGCGGTCGCTTGAACAAGCTGCCCAATTGCTCTCCCGGGGATTTGGTGCTTTGCAGCGTGAAAAAGGGAAAGCCGGAGCTTCGAAAGAAGGTCCTCAAAGGTGTGGTGATTCGCCAGAAGAAAGCCTGGCGTCGCCGTGAAGGCGTCTTCGTCTACTTCGAGGACAATGCCGGGGTCATCGTCAACGACAAAGGTGAGATGAAGGGATCGGCTATCCAAGGCCCCGTCGCCAAGGAATGCGCAGAGCTGTGGCCGAAGATTGCATCGTGCGCTCCTGCCATCTGCTGAGGTGAGAGCATTAGGAAATACCCTTAGACCCTCAGGCCTGCCGTTGCTTCAAGATTTCATGACCAGCCCTGGTGCGGAAAATCGGCCTGCAACTCCCTGCAGCTGCATTTGCATCCATTTGCCTCGAACTCTGCGATTTGTTATCAAGACTTCAGGCCTTTTGAAGCTCTGTATCTTTGCAAATCTTTGTTTTGGTCTTCAGTGTGTAGTACTTGTAGCTGTAGCAGATATTTCTTGAAACCTTTGTCCTCACCCACGTGTCCCCACCCAGGAGCCACGTCTGAAGAAGTCACCACCTCGATCACCGGCTTGACAAATTTCTCCAGCAGGCTTTTGGAGCCTTGACATTCTCTTGGCACCATGATCTCAACTAATCCCAAAAATGTTGAACATTTGAGCCAACTGTGATGGTTTCTATACTGTTGGGTTATATAAAACATCCATAAAAATCATATCAACATATATCAACATGTTTCATATGCTTCAGGTATTGCTGTTGCAGTATTTGTGGAACCCTGCGCAGTCCATTGGCCCTGGTCCCTGCCAATTGTCAGGCTCACAACGAGCACGGCTCCACCAAGCACGGTCACCTTGGCTGCATTGCAGGCGAATCACCTTTTGTTGCTTACGGATGATGTGGACATATTTCACAGAACCCAGAAGTTGAACAAACACATATCAAGACCTCGATTTCTAGAATCTTAAGGATCGTGTCAATTTACACTTACTGTCATTTACATTCATTTGTTAATTTACTCTTTTTCACTCTTGGAGAAGCTGATGGAGGCTGAAGCAACACTTCCCTGCTGGGCCTTCGCTCCCACAACTGGCATCGCAACGACCAGCTGCCCTGGTTGCGTGGTGATGTTGGGCACGACTTTGGATCGGTCGCTTGGCATCGCTTGGCCAGGAGTGTTTCACAATGTTTCGCTTGGCTGGGTACTGAAAATGGTGTGTCACAGACATACAACTTGACGATTTAAGAATCATTTGGAACCATGTGTTTGCTGATTTACCGGAACATATTTCTAAATGCGTAGCCGCGAAGAACACGACAAGAACATCCGGAAGCCCATGTTCCAACTGCACCTCTAAGTGTACACTTGGAACATGCACCAGGTCATCCATAGGTTCTGAGTGTATGTCCCGAATACATCCGAATACCCAAATTGATTTAACTTAAATGCGAGGGGAGATATTTAGTCATGATCAGATTTATGTTGATACATCTCAATATGTCTAAGAGACCATAAGAAACCCATGGAACCTCCATTTTTACTTGCATATTTTCGCATTTTCCTAGAAAAACATTTCATTTAATGTCTCTAGATGTTCTTAGCGTAGAAGGATCAAGACTTGACCTTCTAAGTAATCACCTAGAACATCAACATTACTGTTTCTTGAGGCAAGCGTAAGGTTTTTCATTTGGAACAACATGATGTTCTAAGTGAGTTTATGTTACTATTTTGATTGGGGAAATGAGCAGTGAAATTCGGCGTACTCTATTTTCAGACAAGCCGATATCCTGACATATCCTGAGGATTCTTCAGGTGGCGACATGGGAATGGGGCAAAACCTAAACTGTCAAAAAGTCACATACCATCACATACCATGTTTGGGATGAACATCCATTTAACAGCTAATTTGGGGTTCACTAGGGTGTCCTGGTTTTGACCCATAGCCACATCATCAGGAATGTATCTGATGAATCCTCAGCTGCTTGGCATACCGGAAGCAGTTTTGCTGAGATCTATCTGGGTTGGTCTGAAAATATCTGAAAATGGTGTTTGCCCCCAATATATCCTAATAATATACCATTTATATCCCTACATAATCAACATATGGCATACATATGGTCATGCAATGGGACACATGATGATGAACCATGATAAACCATGATACACCATAGGATTGGGAGCTCCTGTACCTATTTCCAGATCCCATTGGCACCTAGACCGAGGTGATTGACACCGCCGGGTGCCAAGGCAGCGTGGGAATGCCCCCAGAAGTCTTAGATCATTGGTGCCTCCTTGAGCTCCTAGATGGTCAGATGATGTCAGATGAATCATGATGAATCCATAGGTTTGCAGCTACAGAACTCGGTCAGTTTCCGCAATCAAACAGCACCAGAACATTGGTACATTTTCAGTTTGACAAAGGGTGCTTAAGCAGAATCAGTACAGTAAGATGCAATCAGAACTCACTTGAGACTCCACAATAAATCAGCGCCCCTCATTCCTGCCCTCCTTCCCAAAGTTTCATCTCCATGGAAGCTGCTGCCTATAGTTTGAGTGAGCTGGTCAAGGCCCTAAAAGAGGACCAGTGTACCACTTTGCATGCCTGTGAGAACCAAATTGGTGACCACGGATCTATGCAAGTCGCCTTAGCTTTAGGCCAGAATTCCTCGGTCATCACCTTACGACTGAATGATAATCACATCGGGGATCTGGGAGCTGGGCTTTTGGCCGAAGCACTTCAGAAAAATCGACGTTTGCAGACATTATCATCATTATCGATCACGAGAAACAGGATTGGTCCAGGCGGAGCTGTTGACTTGGCTGTCCTCTTGACAGCCAATGCACATTTAACCAAGCTGGATTTGGGACAAAATTCGTTGGCAGATGAGGGCGCGAAATTATTGGCACAAGGATTGGCTTCAAATCGCTGTCTTCTGTCTCTTGATCTTCAATGCAACCGAATCTCCAATGGCGGCGCTGCAGGCTTGGCGGCTGCAATCTCCAACGGCATCCCTTTAAGGGAGCTGCACCTTCGCGACAACCAGATTGATGATGCTGGGGTTGACTTGCTCGCTGGCGCTTTGAAATTCTCCAATTTGGTGCTGCTGGATTTGAGCTTCAACCGGATCACCCAGCGAGGTTTGCTGCACCTGACCGAAGGGGTTGAGGAGTCAGATACGATAACCTCGGTAACCTGTCTCAGTTTGCAACATCTTCCCCCAGACCGGCATCAGGATGACCTTGCTCGTCTAGATGCTGCCCTGCAGAAGAACAAGAAGACAATGGTTGTGACTGTGAACATGGTTCAGGATGATGATAAGCTACGTGTATCCTGCACCAACATGTCTAGTCGCAGCATTCTGGAGGTAGAGACTCAGGACATTTCATTGCAACAGCTATACATTAGTGTGGCAGATGCTGTTGGACAGCCGTCAGAGCTCAGTTTGATTGATGCCGCGGGGCAGCTACTGCCAGATTCACCCGACCTTTTGTCACAATATTTGCGACCCACTCCTGGCCACGAGAGTGTGCCTTGTGAACATGGACACTTGCAATCGAAAAGTTGGCTGACAATCTGTCGCTCACACTGCCCTTTCGTATATCGGGGATTCTCATCATCCATGAAACGGGAACCCCTAATGAGAATCAACCATCATTCCGAGGATTTCCTAATAGTTTCAACTTAAGGCAGGTCGATTGGAGGTGGGGTGGCATAATCATAGGCAGCTACAGTCTTGTCTAGTCTGGCCAATTTCCTGTGTCACTACCAACCAAGTTGGCCGAAGACACTAGCCCTGAGTATAGTGTTGTGTGTGCAAGTTGGGCTGGGTATGGCTATATACTTAACCTTCCAATCTTCCAACATGCTTTGCACGAGATGATTTCTTTTCAGGGTTTAAAAGGTCATCACATACTCTCCACCGCGGTGTCACCTGGCAGGTGTCGCCTGCAGCTGGGTCTTGCTTGCTATGGTGTGTGTATGGTTCGGTGTGGCAAAGTGAGGGCCAGATAGCTTGTGAAAGCTGGGCCAAGGGACGTGTGTCTTGAAGGCAACATGCCCCTGACCCGTAAGTCCATGTTAGACCTGTTTGCAAGTTCCAAGTTTTCAAGGCTGACGCAGGGAGCACTTTCAGCCTTTGCCCCTGAGGGGAGTCGTGCGCATGAATCCAGAGAGAAGCGTGACAATAGGGGGAGCGGTTTGCTTGTCATAGTGACATTCATAGTATATCATAGTATGACATATTGGCAATTATGGCAGTTTTCATGGCAGTTTGGTGGTCAGTTTCAGCATGCGTTGCTGACTTGTGCAAGATGTTTGGCTTCGGCTCAAGTAATTTTACCATATTTGTCTGGGACAGTGGACAAGGTGCAGCACCTGGGCTGCAGAGATTGGAGTTTCCTTTCCAGAGCATTTTGTTGTCGCAGTAGGTGTACCGGAAGAGCTCAGAAATGTTTAGAGTTTAGAGTAGAGGTTGTTCAATGGGATGACCATGACCTGGCGAGCAGGAAAGACATGTCCAAGATTCTGGATGCACAGTGGATGAAGTGCCTTTGGCAAGCACTTAGCTTTGTTCTAGCGAAAACATGCGGCTAGGATTGTTGGTGGCCTTCGTGGGAAATACGTACGTCAGTCACAACAGTGATTGAGGGGCTGTCACCTTGTGTTTCCAGCCGTAACAGTCTGGACTGGCACTTGAGGTGGCTTCTCGGGACCAGTGAGTGGGAGATCATCAACCAGTGCAGGGAGGCGAAACAGGGGTGCAAACCGCATTGCTTTCCGATGCTTTCAAGATTTTGAGAGTGTTCTTTCCAATTGCACCGGAAAACAAACCTGTGATTAACCCATGATAATCCCAAGAATCTTCTTGATGGCTGGTGAATGTGAACAAACAGGTTTTCGTTTGAAATCCGATTCGGCAAGAGGCGACAATGGCACCCACTTTGTGCAGCTTGGCAGATGTTCATAGTTTTTCCATGCTCTGCCCCATTGCAGGAGGATTGATCTCATGCAGTTGTGGGAACCAGGCTGAGCCAAGGAACTCATCAACGGGGCAACAGTGGTCAGCTGGAAAATTCGAATGCAAAACCCTTGAGGACCGATAGTCAGCTGTATCTAAGGATGGTTTTGGCATGTCACTGTATTAATTATAGACCAGTACATGTTTCCATTTAAGTGTGTATTTTTCAAGGCTCCCTCTCTCTCTCTCTCTCTCTCTCTCGCTCGCTCTCTACTACATATCTGCGCATGTGTGTTTATGATTCACAGAGAATTATGCATGTGACACGGGGAAATATGATGCCGATGCAGCCTATACGCGTTGCCTATCCACACGCGTATGTGTACCCGATGCACCCTACGCATGTACGTTTGCACAGTAGCTATCCAGCTGCTTCACAGGAGTTGGAGCAAGAGATAAGCAGCATCCAGAGAGATGATGAACCAGTCGAAAGGAGCTGGGATGAGATGATGGGAGGGCATGTTGAGTTGCAGTGTGAGTGCTTGCACCATGTAGCATTTCAATATATTTCAATTGTCAGCAGTTGGGGATCCTTGCAGTCACACCTCTTCACAGCTGAGCATGCTCCAGGGTGCCTTTGCTGAGAGTCATTGATGGTGTGATATTGGGGAGCTACAACCCCAATTTAGAACAGAGGACAGAGCCGGAACCTCAGTCTCGCGATGAAGCTGAAGACTATGGTGCGTATGATATGTCTGCGTGTGCATGATGATGCGACATATTGACAAATGCACCCAGCCCAACAAGAAATTTGGATTAAGTAGGTCTTAGGCGAACTATTGGCGAACTGAAGGACATGTTCAACCATGATCCCGAAAGATTTGAAAGGCTGTCACCGTGGGCAGTTTTTTTTGGCTCAGAGGCTGTTTTGTCTTCAGACCTGAACGCCTCAGAGGCTGGATGGCAAGCACTCTGCGATGCAAAAACTGGAAATCCCACAGGGATTGGCAGCAGAATTGCGACAAGGCGAGGGCTGTGCAACTGCTGGATGTCCGCCATGACCGGAATCTGGGCGAAGGTGCCTATGCCACAGCACGCGCCTGGTATCCGAGGGGGAAGACCAATGAGTTGAACAATACTTCACCAATGGTCTCAGGTGTAGTGAGAACCAGCTCCTGGCACACCAGTGGTGGCTTGCAATCTACATATGCCCTTGCCTTTGGCCCTCGCCGTGCAGAGAAGACCTTGTGGCAACAAGAGCTTGCAGCCTTGCGTGCAGAACGTCACATACAGCTTTAAGCAGAGCCAAATATCAGAGAAAATGGCCTGCCTGACCGTTGCTTTTAAAAAGCGATGGTTTTTGGATCCAATTGCTACCCCCAAGGGGCAGAATTGAGGTGGGTCAAAAAAGACACTGAGAGTGCAAGTGCAAGTTGAGCTTCTGTATAATTTGGTGTGGGACTGCAATAGTTCACCTTGGCCAATTTCAACTCAGACACTGTGTTTTTGAGGGCCCCCGGCGTTGAGGCAATGGTGCAAATCGCCTCAAACTTCAACTGCCTGGAGCCACTCAGTTGCAAATGGGGAAGCTGGAAGCCGTCGTCACCCAGGATCGACCAGGTCCTGACCACAGATGTTTTCGCTGAACTACATGGAAATCCTGGATTCCCAACAATCCTTCCGGAGGCTGCCTTCCGGACTACGTCGATGCCACCCAGGTGCCTGTCACTCCATGGCTCATCCCCCAACATCCTTTGTTGGGAAAAAATCCAATAGGCCTTATGGGTTTGTCCAAGAACGGAGGACGCTGGACACAGCACAACATCCGTAGACTCCCAAAACTCGAGCAACTTTGCCAAAGGGATCATCCCAAAGTAGATGCCACACGAAGTCCAAGGAAACTGACATGTCCAAACTCCCCAAACTCCCCAAACTCCCCAAACTCCCCAAACTAAACAGCAATTTTCAGTGGGAGAATGATGATGATGTGGGGTAGCCCACCTTCAGACACAAAGCCGTGGAGTTTTATTGCTGGTAGGATTGGTAGGGCCTCACCACACCACAGGGTCCTGCTGCGTCCTTTGGCGTTCCAGCGGCGAGCTTGCTGCGAGCACATGCCTTCTATGCCGCATGGTCTGTGGGAAGAGAGTTGCAACTGTCATGCCTTTGATTGAAAAAGTCATGTATCGTATCATGACTCTTCACTTTCACAGGGCTTGGCTTTGTTTGGAGTGTGGGGTTGCCACTAGCAGAATCAGGAGTTTACACCCAGCAAAGAGTTTTGTCATGTATAATAATGAGGTCCCACCTGTGATCAGTTTGTCCAAACCAAGGATAGAAGCAAGCCGCCTGCAAGCTGGGGCCAGACCAAGTCTCAAAAGGTTGCCTGGCAGTACTGTACTGGTTTGAGTCTCCTCGGCTGCTCCTTTCACGTGCGCAGCAACAATGCATGTACAGCCCTTGAAGTCCCTTGAAGTGAGTCAAAGTGAGTCGTAATATTCCTAAGAGGGTTCTTTGGATATGTGTCCTGATGACTTTTCACGTCTATTTTCATTGTTTTTTTTCAGCTTCAAACCAGTATGATGCAGCAGCATGCAGCAGTTACTGAGTGGGACTGCTGAGCGCCAAAAAAAATGTCGAGAAGTGATCGATGCCACTTCTACATGTTGCTACTCGTACTTTAATTACATACATTAGAGTGATCGAATTCAATGGACGATGGAGCACAGACACATGTGCAAGTTCTGTTACTGTTTCACATAATTTTTACGGAAAGATTCCTGAGCTTTGTGGCCGGCACCAGGTTGACCTGCTGCAGAACGTCAGAGCCTACTTCGGAAGCTGCGTGAATGGAAAAGCAACCCTCACTGGTGAAGAAGAATCGCTCCCAGAGGAGAAGCGCCTTGACCGCTTTCATTGCACATATTTTGGACTTCAGTACAGGTGCCGGTTCCACCATTCTTCAGAATTTTAGTGGCTCTCAGGATGGATGAAAAACAGGAAGAATACAGGCGCTTCAGCCGCAAGAAGTCACAAATGGTCAGTCATATGGGTCGTCGAACATGTTTGGTACCTTAACCCAGGGTTTCAAGATATGTTTCAATACAGTATGCAGCATATATAATAGACCAAAGTTGATCAAGCAGTCTAATTTTGGATGATTTCATGGTACCCCAAGTTGGTGAAACAGCCATATATATATAATTATATATATATACTTCATTGATTGGTGATTTCTATTGCGGCATCTCAGCCAGAGAGGTGGGAATCCACTCTGATTCTGATGAGGCACTGCCCGTTTCCACCGCGTTGGCGCTTGGGTATGTGCAAAGTGTTCCTATAATAACCACCACAAAGATAGAAACCTGGTTATATACCTAGTTTACACCGAATTTACTTGTCGAATCGTTGTCGAATCGTTTCATCTTTTTAAGGGTTGCACGGTCACTATACATGGGTCATGACGAATTGTTTGGGTGTATTGATGGTGAGATTTTGCGGTGTTTTGTGAATCAACCTATGCAGTTTATATGGCCACGTAGTCTTGCCGCCATTTTCCACATTTTTTCACCAAATCATCAAGTGAGCTCAGGAATTGCATAGTTCTTTGCGGGTGGTGTTTTGCCGTGGCCGTACACCCTTCAGGGACCGGATTCAAGTCTTAGACGAGAAGCCGTTGGTGGATCAGGTGCCAGTCTGAGCATTCGGGTCAGGATGAAACATTGATGAAACCGCGTCGGCGCAACACCAAATGTAAGGTGCTTTCAGCTTCGGTGAACTGGAATTCACCAGGCAGGGACAGAGTGGCTTCGGGCAGCTAATATCAAAAAATCAGCTATCGACTGCTATTGAAACATTTGAAACCGCTTCAGCACTGCCAACACATCCAGGTGCCATGCCGTCAGAAGAGAATCTTCTCACTAGAGCAGCACTGCGAGCTGCGTACCGAGGCATGGCATAACGCCACGATCGCCACGTGGCCAGTCAAGTTTGTAGCGGATGGCACAGGATAGCACAGCAGATCTGTAGACTGTGGGAGGTGGACCCGCTTTTGGTTCTCAAAGAAGTCAACTTCCTTCAACTACTTTGTTGCCCTCTGGCGTTGTGTGACAGGGGCCTACCTTGCAGCAATATCCCGTCAGCGTCACTTAGTGTGCTTAACTCTGGCTACTTGGCAGTAGAGAGTGGGAAGGACCTAATCACAACCAGCAGATGCAATCACAATCTAATCACTAATCACAACCTTTCATTCTGCACCCACTTTGCTCAGATTGGTGGTGGTTCTTTCAGCAATCCGCCAGACATGATCTTGGAGGCCGAGTGAGAATGAGATGTAGGAGGGGACTTTATTTTTTCATATTTCTTTTTCAGACAGTCTTTTTTTTGTTTATTTGGTTTGCTGCTGGAGTCTTGTAAGCAGTGTTTGGGTCTTCTTTGCTAAAATGCCCGCAGGAGCTGGCGAAAGCTCACGCGCCTAGCTTGGCTAGTAGCTACTGATTTGATGTATTTTTCTTGTCCTGGCTTCTTCTGCCAGCATGTGCCAGCTGCATCGATATGCTGGGTATTGGCTTGACTTGCACATAGGCGGAGTACCCCCAGCACCCAGCATCCCAATTGCACGAAGTTCGCCTTTGCCTGTACCCACTGGGGACATGTGCTCAGTTAATTCAAAGCACTGTTAGCCGAAGGTTGAATATATAGGGCAGAACAGATCCAGAGTTCGATTTCGTGCCAACAATATACTGCTGTTCTCTGTTGCTGCAATGTGCAGATCTCGGAGTGGATCATGTAGCACCGAGGACTGCTGAAACTACTGAGAAAAAACTGAAGAAACTCCTTCTGGACTTGGGCTATCAGCCCAATTGAAGGCAGAAGATGCTGAGTGCACCAACTTTGCAGGATCTGCAGGCCTCAAAGAACCTGAAGCTGGAATGATAGGATCTGTGTGGATCTTTGCTTAGTGACCTTTACTTTGTGTCAACAGCTGCGTGCTGGTGATGCAATTTCATCTCAGCTTCTGAGCGGACAGTTCAGCCGTTCTGGCGAACTTTGTGTACAGCTTTTGCCACAGAAGACTGGCTGAAAAACGGAGGAAGCTTGCATCCATGCCATTTCAAGTTGATGATGCTTGAACCTTCCAGTCTTGGATCCTGTTCTTGCGTTGCACGTTGCTCCTGCATGTGGAACACGCTGCGACTGCCTGGCGTCTTTGCTCAAGACTCAGACTGAGCGATGCAAGTCCAGTCAGATCCTTCTCGATTCGAGTGAGTCGGCATCACTCTCCGTGAATGACATCTACATCTACTAAAGAACAGGAAGATGGCTGCTGGAAACTCATTCTGGAAACCACGCGGACCAGTGATGCATCACAAGATGAGTACAAATACAAGATCTCGGTGGTCCATCTTCCCACAGGTCGGACAGTGAAGACCTTAACGGGTAGTGATGTGATGACCAAATTTGGTGAATTCGGAGATGGATACAAGCGCCCTGAACTGGTCAGAGGCAAGAAGGATGGCAAAGACATTGTGCAGCTGAAGGTCTTGGCTTGCAAGAATGGTGATGATGAGGTTTTCGTGTTGAAGGAACCTGCTGCGAAGGCATAGGCGGAATAGTGAACGACAATAAGCGACATCTCTCTCTCTCTCTCTCTCGAGATCATGGACCAACGAACCGCATGACACTGCGGAGTCGGATCACTGGACCGGAGTCGGCTCCTTCGAGAGATCGAGAGATTCAAAATGATTCAAATCTCTTCAACCCCAAAGGCAAGAGCACGCTGGGTTTCAACAATCAGAGGTGCTCGCAGAAGCTGATCAGGTGGAAAAAGCTGAAGGCTGCATGGGATTAAGCGCTGTAGTATTTGCTTGGGAGTTCATCGAAAAACAAACTTGCTGGCAACCCAGCAACACATGCTGTTTGGTGTATAACTTACTTCGTGCAGAATTCAAGAGTCGAACTGTAGCAAAGAACATGGCTAGAATGAAGAGAGCTTACCATTTCTCAAAGGAGTCAGTGAAACCAACGAATATAATATATATATATATAGTTACGAATAATCAACCTTAGAAGGACTCCTCAGGAAACCAGGATCATCAGGCAAGACATTTCGAAGGCCATCAAGATCATCAAGGATAGGACTGATAGGACCCTGAGCTTCCACTCAGACTCAATCAGATTCAGATCAAAGATGGTCGAAGATGGTCAAAGTTTGATCAGCGGAGCACTTTTCAAAACTGTTCAGTGCCGGCACATTATCGCGGCAAATGGCTGCAACTTCGCCAAGTGCCATGGCTCATCGGAGAGTTTGCAGCGTTGTGCTGGCAATTTCCTGCGCTTGGAGCGGGGGTGGGGCTTCAGACGTTTGTTGTGGCTGCGAATCATTTAATTGAATTTAATTGAATGATATTGCATGATATGATGTCCGATGGCAGTGGTGTGACAATCAACCCGCACTGTAATTACAGTGGAGTTTAAGTTTTCGGAATTGTTCTTTGCAGCCTGCTTACTGAGTGTAGGCCAGTGCAAAAGCCGACTTGTGCACTTTCCAAAGTTCACCCAAGTTCACCCAAGTTCAGACCGCCCAGCTGTAGATCCTTTGCCGGAGCCATGCTTCGATGCAGCGATGTGATTTGTGCTGGGGAAGCAGGCCAGTTCCGTGCCAACTCGGACAGTGTTGGCTGGAGAGGCAGCACGGGTACCACAGTGGTGCACCCTACCAGCAGCATTCGGCGGGCTGAATGGTTCGAAGGTCGGCTGCGGCTGCTCTGTGAGACGGATGGGGAACCTGATGTGTTTGCTCTCGACGGCTTCAAGGACTCGGACTTTGAACCTCTCTGGAAATTCTTGGAGCAGAGTTGCGGCGTGTACCTCAAGAAGCATCGTCCAAAGGCAGCCTTGGAAGAGGGTGACTTCGACGCTGCCATGCGAAGCATTGAAGATGGAGCAGATCGGGTGGATGAAGCGACCACGGGCTCGGTCCAGAAGAAGGCCAAAGAAGCTGACCTGATGAAGAGGGTGGAGGCAGTGCGTGATGGCCTTGATCAGGCAGTGAGTGGTGACAAGCAAGCCTTGAGCCGTGTGTTTGCAGCAAATGGCTGCGAGCGCATTGGCCGCCTGAGGCTAGTGGTGGACACTGTGCAATTGGAGGTGTACAATACTGATCCACGTTGGCAGCATTTGCTCAGCAAGTGCGCTACCATCGAAGCAGTTCTGAAGGAGCTAGGCACCTTCCGCCTCTGGAAGCCTGCAGAGGGTCATTCAGAAAGCTTGCTGAAGCGTGCCATGGTAAAGGAACTGCGGCACTGCCAGGGTGACGATGAGGTCCCAGAAGTTCAGGAGACTAAGGAAGTCACTCCTCCAGCTCCACAGGTGCAAGAGGCTCAGGCGGATGTGAATGAACCCAAGGCTGAGGCAGAAACCAAACCGGTGCAGCCAGCACAGCCCAAGATGCCCAAGGTGCAACCACCACTGCAGCCACATCCAGAACCTGAGCCAGTGCCAGTTGCCCAGAAGGACAAGGCCGTGGCATCCCAACTGCCTAGAAATCTGCGCAAGGAAGTTGCCAGAGAAGATAGAGACGGATCCAGAAGCCCAAAAGCTCGTGAGTCACGTGATGATGCAGATGAAAAGGCTGAAAGGGCGAGACGCTTGCTCTATACCCATCCGAACAGCATTTTTGAAGGCTGGGTTTGGAAGAGGAGCCGCTTTTTGAAGATTTGGCGTCGCAGGTGGGTGGTGCTTTTGCCCGGGCAGCTCATGTCCTTCAAGAACCGCGGGGATGTCGATCCTACCGAGCTGGTTCCTGCCGGCAGCATCTTCAGGGTCTACAGTGCCGATGGTGATGTGCAACAACCTCGATGCTTCTGTGTGGTGGTGAGGCAGAGGAACTACTACATGGTGACGGATGATGAGACGCAAAAGCGCACTTGGATGCAGGAAATCGAAAAGGCGCTGTGCAAGAAACAAGGCCAGTAATTAACCAGGCTGGTGTTGCCTATGCAGCTCTGCTAGGTGAGTTGCAGGCCAGTGGCTGTTGAGAGATAGCATGGCTATCGGCATGCCACAATCACGTAGTCTTCGAAGTCACCCAAGAGGTTCCTGAGTCAATTGAAATACTTTCATTTTGCGGGCTTTGCTGCGTGGGGCAGTGGCCCTGTTTTTTGGAATCAATGCACGTCCACATACTTGACCCATTCAGGCCAACAGGGACTTGGACTATCTTACACTCAAGATCTCCTAGGGCATTGTCATTAAATGGTGGAATACGGTTGGATTGGTCAATGTTTATCAATGGTTGACATATGTTGACACCCCCTCCTTTTTTTGAAAAGAGGCGCTGTGGGTTGAAAGTATGACCGCCGGATCTGCTTGGCTTGCTCGCACTCCTGGCAAATTTGTAGCCCAAAGATCATGATTGGCATCGTATCACCTTTCAACATTTGGCACTTGCTTTTGGCAAGCAACAAAAAAGCGTTGGGCACAGCACTGACAGTTTATTGTTCTTTCATATCGGATAGTTTAGCAATTTGTGAACACGATTTCTTGATTTTTGACTCTCCTGCTTGCTTCAGCTTGTTCCAGGAGCTTGGCTTTTGCCTTTCCTCCGAAGCACATTGCAAGGAGTTTGGGGGTGGGAAAGTAACACAAGAGTTGTCATGAGTTGGATTTGGAATTTGGTGACAAAGAATGATCCAAGGCAATGCCAAAGAACGCCATGTATAGCTGCTATAGCTATGTAAGATAGCTCTCCCGTTTGCAGGTTGGCACCATCAGTCCTTTTAGCACCTCAAGTTGCCAAGGCACCAGGGAACCAGCCGTAGCCACAGCAAATGAAGGCATGGGAAGACCACGAAGTCGACCAAGGTGTTCACAGAAATCAAGCTTCATCAAGATTCCAATTGTTGCATGCTGAGGGGAGGGAGTGCTGCTCCAGCTCAAGGAAAATGAGCCCATGAAGATCTTGTGTCCACATATTTCCCCATTGCAAACCAGCAAAACTTGTTTGCACACATTGTTTATTTCCCTGCCTCGTGTGATAGCCTTACATAGGTATAGCCGGTATGCCATATAGCCCACCAAACCAAGCCCGAATGAATAATGAACATGGTATATAGCCTTGGTGCCTAGAGGATCCTCGAGGCACTGCAGCACCACATTGGCTATGTCCCTTTCGCGGAAAGCCAGCACATACCATAATTGAATATAATTGACACACGTCAGATCACAGTCCTAGCGCCACTTTGGCATTTTTTGACATTTTTTGACACCTTGACCAAGACCTCCAAGACCTTTTACATCCAAAAGAACACTTTTGTAGCATCTCTTTGCCATGGAGGGTTCTAAAGTCTACGTGCAGGATGCGCGGGTTTGGCAAAGGGCCACCGTCCAAGCAGCCTTGGGCGGTGGCAAATACCAAGTGTCCTTGGAAGGCTGGGAGGAAGATGAATCATCAGCCACCATCCCCAAGGAAGTGGATGCTTCAAATATGGACGGCGGTATGCTGCCCTTTCAAAACGCAGACATGCCGGAGAAAGGGTTTCCAGACATGACCAGCTTGGACCATTTACATGAGCCCGCCTTGCTGCACAATCTTCGTCGCCGCTTCTTTTCCCAGGCGTGTCCTTACACCTACACGGCAGACATTGTGATCGCCATGAATCCATATCGCTGGTTTCCACAATTGTACACTGATGATATGAGGAAGGAGTATTTGGTCTATGACCGCACCAAGCTTGACCCTCATGTCTATACCACCTCGTCATTGGCATATTCAGGGTTGCAAGAAACAAAATCCAATCAAACGATTTTGGTGTCTGGCGAATCAGGAGCTGGAAAGACTGAAACAGTGAAGATTCTTATGGCTCATTTGGCTTTTATGGCTTCTTCAGATGATGCATCCCACATACGTCGCATTGTCGAATCAAACCCCTTGCTGGAGTCATTTGGAAATGCGCAAACAGTGCGCAATGATAACTCCAGTCGGTTTGGAAAGTTCATAGAGCTACAGCTAAACAGCGAATGCAGGTTGGAAGGCTCCAAGTGTCGGACCTATCTGCTGGAGAAATCCAGAGTTGTTAGCCAGGACGCAGGTGAGAGAAACTTCCACATTTTTTATCAGATGCTTGCTGCAGATCCAGAAACTCGTGCAACCATTGGCTTGGGTGATAGTTCCTTGACTAGGGGCACTTTGAGATACACAAGCATGGGTGCTTCCAAGACCGACACCATTGAGGGTAGAAGTGATGCTCAGTCCTTCAAGGGTACAACTGATGCCCTGGCCCTCCTAGCAATTCAGGGGGACAAACTGACGCGACTGATGCGTTCTTTGGCTGGCGTTCTTTTGTTGGGGCAGTTGGACTTCGCTGGCAGTGAAGAAACTTCACATGTGGCAGATGCCTCGAAACAAGCTGCTGCCAGGGCTGCCGAGGTGTTGTCTGTGAACGTGAATGAGCTGGAACGATCGCTGACCCACCGCACCATACGGATGCGCAATGAGTCTGTGGTGAAGCAACTTCCGCCAGGGAGTGCCACGGGAAACCGTGATGCCCTTGGAAAAGAGATTTATGCCAGAGTTTTTGACTGGCTAGTGGAGCAGATTTGTTTAGCTACAGGTGCACCACCGGAGCAGGCAAAGTGCTTTGTAGGTTTGCTAGATATCTTTGGCTTCGAGTCATTCGCCATCAATCGTTTTGAGCAGCTCTGCATCAACTATGCCAATGAGAAGCTGCAACAAAAGTTCACACACGATGTATTCAAGGCTGTGCAGCAAGAATACACTGCTGAAGGCATTCCATGGGACCGTATCGAATTCAAGGACAATGCACCAATCCTGGCTCTGATTGAATCAAAGCTTGGAATTGTTGCCATGCTGAATGAAGAGTGTGTCAGACCCAAGGGCTCAAATCAGAACTTCGTTTCCAAGCTGGTATCAGTCCATAAGGAAGATCCCAGTTTCTCAGCCCCAAAGTTGGGTAAGTTGAGAGAGCTCCAGTTTTGTATTCGTCACTATGCAGGCGAGGTGATGTATACAGCTGAAGGGTGGCTGGATCGCAACAACGATGCAGTTTCTGAGGATCTTCTGGCATTGATGCGAGGCTCTCAAAACGAGTTGCTGGCCTCTCTATTTACCGAGGAGACCAAGGCCAAACGAGACACTGTGGCCACCAAGTTTAAGATCTCCCTGGCGCAGCTTATGGAGACCATTGGACAGACCACCACACAATATGTGAGGTGTATCAAACCCAATCAGAACAAATCCCCAGTGGAGGTGAACAACGAGATGGTGGTGGAGCAGTTACGCTGCGCAGGGGTCATTGAAGCCATTCGCATTTCCCGGGCCGGGTTTCCAGCACGGATGCCTCTCAAAGAATTTGCGCAGCGCTTTCAATTGCTGGTTCAAAGTTACATTTGCAAAGGGCTCCTACAATTTTCTGTAAAGATGCCTGTTGTGATGGGCACCGACCATGGAGAGAACTGCAAGAAGATCTTGTCCTCGCTCCTGGGTAAAGATGAAACTTACCAAGTCGGCCGCACACGGGTGTACTTTAAAGGTGGGGTTTTGGAGTCGTTGGAAGAGAAGCGGGCGCTCTTGATTCAAGCTGCAGCCATTGAACTTGGACGACGAATCCGGGGGCACCAGGCTGGAAGCCGCTCCCAAACTGTGTCACGTATAATGAATAGGGATGACTCCAAGTCATGACATCATGATGCTAGCCGCCAGTCTCTTTCAGGGACAGTTTGCCGGGGACATGTTTCGATATCCGGTCGCAATCTAGCCGCCTAACTATCTGAATCTACCTATTTACAGCGCCCATCTGCCTATCTGTCATTATCATGATCATGATCATTGTCCGATCATTGTCCATCCGTCCTTCCGTCCGTCCGTCCATCCGTTCATTATCTTTCCATGCAGAATGATATAGATATGAGTTGTCGGTGATGTGTTTTTATGTCCACACTTGTTTGGTTCAAACATGGTGGGAGGAACAATCAGGCTCTGACATGATGCAAACCTACTTTCAATTATATACTTTCAGCATGTCCCAAGAGATGCCACTCATACTCAGGAGGTAAAGATGATCTACCGGACACTCACAGCATAGCATGTTTTCGGAGAGAGGGGCTAGTCACCTAATCCAGTCGGTTTTGGATTCCTTGATGAGTTTGGACAAATCATATGATCAAATCGTATGTTTCATTCTGGGTTTGTTGGAGTTATATATGGGCTTATCATGTTTAATTATTCATGTTTTATTGGAATTGAATTGATTGGCTTGTTTGTACTGTCTCTAGCTCAACTCCTCGAGGTTCAGAGGCGCTTTGAGCAGATGAAGCATGTGGTGCGTCGGAGCCAGGCCATTTGGCGCATGAATTTGGCGCGGAGCAGCTACCGCCGGGTGCGCCGCGTCGTGTTGTTTTGCCAGACCCGGCGGAGGGCAGTGCTGGCGGCGCGGAGGCTCCAGGAGCTGAGGCGTCACAAGGCGGCAGCCAGACTCCAGGCGCAGTGGCGACGCCGTGAGGCGATGAAACAACTGGATGGAGCTAGGAAGGCAGCCATTCAGATACAGGCACTGGCCAGATGTTGGATGTGTAAACGACACTATTTGGTCAGCTTGGCTGAGTTCAAAGAACAGGCCAAATTGGAGAACCAGGTCAAAGCCTTGAAAGCCAAGCTTGAAGCACAGGAGCGCCAGGCTGCCAGTGCAGCAAGTGCAAATTCCAGCGAGGCCACTCAGGCCCCTGCTGAGATTCTGGAAGCGTTACAAGCTTTGGGAGCTGAAAATGCCAAGCTGCACATGGAGCTGGATCGCTTGCGTGAAGAGAATGACAAGCTGCGGAGGGAGAACCAGAAGTTGAAAGCAATGGACACCGCTCGCGGTGCAAAATTAGCTTCTTACAACCGTTCCAGGAAGTATGATGAAGAACACAAAGGTCGAGACAATGCCTCGGAGTGTGACCGTGAGGAGCTTCACACCATGTCTGAGACAACCACTATGGCAGCCACGGCTGAGAGTGCTCCAGGCGGCCCAGTGCGTTCTTTGCAGCTCTACCCACCTCTCAATGAATTTTGGGAAGATGTTCCTTGCGTAGGAATCCCATATTTACAAACAGGTTCCTTAGTCCACCTGAAGCTCGGAGCCAATGTGCTTTTTGTGGACATCCACGGCAAGAGTCTCATGTGGCAGGCCTGGATGAGCAACCACACGGGTTACAGGAACTCTATGGGCTTTATTGTTGAACGTTGTGCCGAGCAAGATCAGAAGCAGAAGACAAAGAGATCTTCAATTTGGGGCGGTCCTTCCAGTTCGCCGAAAGATACTACACCTCGGCCCGGATCAAGCACAGGTGACTGCATTGGTGAAACGTTTGTTCTGCGATCCAGTTGGACGACAAAGTATGTAAAGATGGGTGGCCTCTTGGACTGGTATTGCTTGCAAGTTTCAGGCAAGAGTGTGGATGATGCAGCTGTCTTCACTTGTAAACCTGTTTATGCTGGTGCTGAATCCTACAGCTTTGCTTTAAAGCTACATGGCAAGGACAAGTACCTTTGCTTGCAGAATGATGGCTCTGTTGCTATGGAGAAAGTTTCTGACGTGGAAACTTCCCCCAACAAACAGAATATCATTGCTGGCTTTGAGTGTTTGCTGCCTGCCACCTCATATGATATTGTGATCTATGAGCAGCAGATTGGCCTCACGGTGAGCAAAGACTTGCCTCTGCGTGTGGTAGGCTTCAAGAATGTTCAGGGTGCCCCTAACGGTGGTCGGCCTCATGAAGCTGGTCCCGCGGAGGCCAGTGGTCGTGTTCGAGTGGGAGACGTGATCACCAACGTGAATGGCAAGGACGTGACTAGGTCGCAACGCGAAGAAGTGCTGAATCTGATCAATGCAGAAAGGCCTGTGACTTTACGATTTCTTTCGATTGATCCCACGTAAATGGAAATGCTTTGCGCCAAAGGATTCCGCGCGAGGTCAGTAAAAAGAAGAGTCTTTGGCAGTGACCAAATGCACACCTACTGGTTTTGTTTGCAGGTGTAGTGTGGTGACTTCCGCTGGGTGCGAGCAGAGCCTATCAAAATCAATCCAATCACTTCGCAACGGTGTCACCAGAGTTGCATAGGCACGGTTTCTAAATGCGTCTAACATCTTCTAAGAGGTGTTTGGGGAGTAGACTGGCCATTGGCAGGATGAAACAAAGGCCTTGCACCTGGGATTGAAATGACAAATGACAAATTCACTGCAACGTATGCGGGTCCGGCATCATAATCTGTTACTGTACCCATTGCTGTCCAGGCTGCTGGGGCATCGCAGATGGATTCCTCTGGGTCACCTGGCAAGGGCTAGACGGCTAGACCCTTCATTCATATCCGCACTCAATCGAAGGATATCGAAGGGTTGAAATAGTGTCGTCTTTGAGTCATTCTTCTAGCTCGCGTATGCAATATGACATTCTGTGTGGAACGGCTGGTAATTCCTCTTCCACCTTCCACCTTCAAATGAATGAGAGTTGGCGGCTCATCGAAGCTTCCCACTCCCCATGTCATACCAAGGCTAGCACAAGTGGCACTACTTGGAGCCTTGATGTTCTTCAGCATTGCTGTTTTCACCTTCGCCAAACCTGAGCAGGAGGAGAGGGTTTGGCGTTCCCTGTGGCACTGCGCGGGTTGAAGCCAGGGATGAAGAAATTCAAAAATACGAGTTGAGAAGAGTTGATACATAGCGCGATGCCATTCAGAGCGACATTACAATGACATTACAATGACATGACATTTCACGATTTTCACGTTCCAAGATGACCTCGAGGATTGGCAGCGCGAGATCGATGAAGTCATGACAGAGGAGGACGCGCAAAATGGATCTCAGCGAAGAGTTCACCATGGTTCACCTGCACGTGCTGCACGTGCTGTGTGACCACTTGTGTTTCGTAGATTTTCGTAGCATACCGATACCGAACACCTTCAACGTAAGGTACAGTCTATGGGTGGTTACCTGTAGCTTCCAATGATTTGCTGCAGAAGCTGATCCAGTAGACACAGTCACTCTAGTTGCTTAAGATTCTGCTGAGAGGAGTGGAAGCGAAGTGACGGACCTTCCATGTGCCAGTGTTTGGGCATGTTTGGGTTGCAACGGTTTGGTTTGGACGACTGGATTTGAATGGATTCAGGACATCCGATCCATCCCGCCAATCACCATGCAACGCTTGACATCACCAGTGCCAACTTGTCCCAAGTCCTCCGGCCGAGGAAGTGTGGCTGTCTGTGTGTGAACGGATACTGCCTCTTGGCATGAAAGGCGTGGTAGATTTACAGGGGGCGGCTGAGATACTTTGCCTCACGTGGGGCATTGCCTTAGCATCCATGAGATTGGCAATCGACTTTCCCTTCTTTGGCATTTCACTTTTGCTGTGTATTGCTGTCGTTAAGCTCCAAACTATTTCCGCCCTTCTGTTCCTGAATGTTCCTGAAAGCGGAGGCAGCAGCAGATTCTGAAAGCCTCACGATATCATTTTGATCACGGCAGCGTATGACAACATATACTTAGCATATTTCGATATTATTACTTGGGGTATTCTGTTTTGATTTTGTTCTGCTTTCTCACAGCCGATGATGAACGCATGCTGTACACTGTAATCATCGAAACATATCACCCTCCATTGCAGTGCATTTACATCGGCATAGAGTGACCCATTATTTACCTCGTTTGCCTGAGGTCCACGGTGCACTGGCTACCGCCTGTGAGATAAGATGATGGATGACCTGGGATGACTACATGACCATGTCACACTGTCATCTCGGTGTCCTTCATCATAGATATCAAAGATCCTTTCTGAGCTATTCAGGCTCACCCCCACAAGCCATGCGAGAAAAGCATGAAAAAGCACGAAAAAACATGAAAAAGCAAGCTTTGAAAGGCTGCAAAAGAAAAGTCTTGCGGATCACTTCGTGTTGGAACGGCAGTTTTGGGAGATTTCATGATGCTTCTATTCTGTTTTCCCTTTTCGTTGACGCTGTCGAGTCTGGGCCAGGGCATATAGACTCGCTGTTGAAAATCACTACCACCATATGCAAAGCGGCACTAGCATTGTCAGAGAATTTGAATGTTCAATCATGTTCAACTGTATCAATAATTGACTATATCTATATGAGCCCATAACTTTATTGCATAATTAAGCTTGTGCGTTTATTCCTCTATTCTATTCTACTCTATCAATCTATCAATCTGTTTATCTATTGATCTATCTATGGTACTGTTAGGTCATAGTAGGCCAGAACTTGGGTTTGCTTTACTTAGCAATTGCAGCTTTCTCCCGTGAAATCGCGCAATAATTAACGCATGTCCAATGGCACAATGGGAGGCGCTGCTCCTTCTGGTGGCTCTCTATGGGTGTTTTTGGGAATGGTTGCTTCAGAGTCCCTCGCAGTAGGACTCACAATTTGCCTCTAATTGTCATTTTTGATGTCATTATAGAGGGAATGATACTAGTTCCTTCTACCTTGTCATAAGGGAATGAGGATAACGAGTGCAAGGATGAGAAGGAACCTGATGACCTGCACTGGAATAACCATTGAATCCTTGATCAGGTCATTGGTGGTGCTGGAAAAGGTGGCATATTGGTCCGCAAGGGGCTGGAACTCACGCTGTCCTGGCAAAGTTTGATCAACAAGCATCACAACAAGACATGATTACACGGGATATTATATACACATCACATGACACAAAAATGATCAAGACTGCATATTATAATATAATATGCATTTTGATGCATGTGTTTGACACAGCCAGCATCCAAGTCAAGAGCGTTCCCCTTGGTTTCAGTTGATCCTTTGCCCAGCCAATCTGCCAGGTCGGAATCTTTGGAAGAGCGACTGAGCACTGGTGCAGTGATTCAAGAAATTTCTTTGCACGGTGATCGCCTTCACTTTAGGACAGCCTTCTTTGCGATGGAATATGTTGAATACGTTTGGTATTGGAGGTCTGGGATCATGAGCTGATGGAAAGGGAGTTGTGCCAGTTGTGCTGTTTTCCCACAAGCTTTTCTGTACCTCAAGCTGAACATGGCTCAACAAAAGGCAGTGACAATTAGATGCAGTGGGATGATTATGAAAACGACCAGCCATGAGAGGTATATGCATTTTGCAGCCAATGCTGTGAAAGTTGGGCATCCAGCAATGTGGAAAAGCTAGAGGGGCATGAGCCAGTGAACCTGTGAGCATCTCTGAGCCAGTTATCATTTTGACTCATTTGGCTTATAGTTTATAGAATTAGCCCTGACACTTGATTCATTGACGGAGAATCTCCGTCCTGAAACGGCTCAATTCATTCAATTCGGCGGTGATTTTTTCATTGCCACTATGAGATCCATCGCGTACGGCACGTTGCCCAAAGGGCAAACTGGTGCCAATTTGATGGCCTGAATCTCAGCGCGGGGCTTGAAGACCGGTGAAGATTTACATAAACTCGCAATGAGGTGACTTGGATCCTTAGGGCCTTAGGTTTATGATGGTTTATACTTCGACAATCGTGACAGCCATTCAAAGTTGTTGTAATTTGCAAAGGATGCAGGTAAGGGAAGGTGGAGACTCATTGCATTTGCGGTTGTGAAATTATTTGCTCCAGTCTATTAGCCACGTAGTCGCATCAGCGAATAAGAGCGAAACTTCATGAAACCTGAAACTTCTACAACAGAATTAATTCAGATGATGGCAATTTTTGTACCCATGACAACATCACAAGGAGCTTTGCCATCTAGTTCCCAACACCTGATGCGGTTTGCTACCCAAACAGTTGGTCAATGTTGGGAAATCACTTGCATGGACCTGTAGGTAGTTGACTTTAGGATATGAATGGCATCACCAAAACTGGTTTTCTCGCCGTTGTGGGTTTTACAAAAGCCAGTCGGTAGGGCTACATTCTTTGTGGCAGGCTCATGTCTGCCAGCATGGACCACGGCCATGCTGAAGGCGTCTGAGCAGATTCTTTGAGATCGGAAGTGCAAAGCTGCTGTTTCAAATCCCTTTCAGGTTAGCCCACTCCATATGAATTGATGTAACATGCATATCATATATTATATATATAAGAGAGGGAGAGGGAGGGACAGAAGCACACACTATCTATGTATATTATATATATGTGTGTGTGTGTGACATCTGAACAGATGTAAAACTTCTGTAGGGGGCCCGTGGACGCATAGATGGCACGGGCTAACGAAGACCCATCTATGTCGTCGTGCAAACGTACCCGCAATTTTCCAGTTTATCGTCAATGGCAACCGGCTAAGCCAAGAACCGGACCTTAGGTCATTGTTTCTAATCTAACTGCATGTGAGGGGATTCAGTTCCCAACGGATCACTTCAATGATCCAT
>Ga0126342_10002689_pt1 | contig 28227 bp, 23 predicted proteins | sample Cyp1metagenome_FD_92528 | JGI IMG/M metagenome (GOLD analysis project Ga0126342, IMG submission 92528) | Coral microbial communities from Lord Howe Island, Old Settlement Bay, Australia - Cyphastrea 1 metagenome | ecosystem: Host-associated > Invertebrates > Cnidaria > Coral ... | reverse complement strand
TCGCACATCTGCATCTTCTTTCTTCTGACTCTTTCTCTTCTGATCTTCTCTCTTCTAATCTTTCTCTTCTCTCTGCCTCTGCCCTGCTCTGCTTTTCATCTGTCCATATTGTCGGAAGTTTGATTTCTAAACTTCCTTCGATGAAGATTCGAGAAAACATGGGATGATAGAAACAATTAGGATAATATCGTTCTGAGCCAAAAGCCTGGTACCTAAATTAAAAGGTACCCTAGAATAGATGGTTACTGGATGGCTATTCCCGCAGTCATATGGTAATCAATTAGTAATTTAATACCCTCTGGTTATTTAACATAGCCATGGTATAGATGGCCCATAGAAATAGATGATTTTCCCAGCTAGAAACCTCCATTTATGAGGGATTTTCCCACGGCTATGTTAAATAACCAGAGTGTTTTTTTTTCATTTTCCCAGTATAACCCCCATCATTATCCCATTATCATCCTTATAAAACCATATTAGACCATATTAATCCACTATAAATCTGCCATTTCTTATTAAATAACAAGAGGGTAATTTTTGATAGGTTTTGACACATTTTGATAGGTATACCCCTCTGAAAAATGAAAGTTCGTCAATGGGAAGGATGACATCCCATATACGAAAGGGAAAATAAACAATATTTGAAACAACCAAGCAGTATATCTCATTAACCATTATTAACCACTATTATTAACCACTATTAACCACCATTATCCACCAGCAACCTATCCTCATATCTAATTATGGGATTGATATCATGGGTAATGTGCTACACCCACAGCCTTTTTCAGCAGCTGCTTCAAAGGGTCTTGGCCAAGCTCCATGACAGGCGCTAAGACAGCACAAAGCACCTTTCAGGAGCTGTGGAGTTCTGGAAACCTATGGATTTTTTTAGCACCTATGGATATCCGCACTAACCATCATTAATCATTCATAATAACAATATAATAATCATCATTAATCATCATATAATCACCATATATTAACCATATAATAGCCATTTCCTATTGATTTTTTTCTTCGGGGGAAATGATGATCTAAACACTATCAAGTTGCGAACAAAGATTTGTAGAAGTTTCCGTCAATCATGGCGTAAATTATACTTATCCCCAATCAATGAGGCAGCCATCATGAATCCTAAAATAAACATGTAATAACCATCATTAATCCCATAATGACCATATAATAATCATCACGAATCATCATGAATCATCATGAATCACCATTAATCACCATATAATCACCATTTATTAATGGTGAATACCCAATAATGGTTCCCTTGGGTGAATTTGTGATGAAATGCCATCAGATTGACCCAGTAAATATATGAATTTCCCAATCAATGATTGGTAGCATTTAGGACATATTCACCGTTCAGGTTGAAGCCACCAACCAGAAATAACATGTTAATGATTAATGATGTTAGTGATGTTAATGATGTTGATGATTAATATATTGTTTTGGCACTAATCGTCACCAACCATATAATAACCATATATTAACCACTAATATATCGGTGAATTCCACTTATATTCCCCATCTTTCACCAACGTACCAACCATTGTTGGAATATTCATTAATAATCATATATTAGCCATATATATATTATCCAATATTGTTGGAAAATAGTATATATATATATTTATCATCATCAATCACCATTAATCACCATTAATCACCATTAATCACCATTAATCATATTCACCATCAATTAGGTAGCTAACAAATCATGGTGAATACCCAATAATGGTCCCTCTGGGTGAATTTGTGATGACATGCTATCAGATTGACCCAGTAAATATATGAATTTAACCCAATCAATGATTGGTAGCATTTAGGGCATATCCATCTATTTTCCACTAATCATCATTAATCATCATTAAACAAATATTTTCCATTAATGTTGGCACCCGATGGGTAGGATGGTACCCTAGTGTGGCAAGTTTTTTCTTCCTTATTCAGTTCCATGATGTTTTTGGGGGGCTCTATCGTGGCAAGTTTTGTTTCAGTTTTTTTTGCATTTTTTCGATTCACAGGTTTTAAAAAATGTTTCCTACTTTTTGAATTTCTTTTTGAATTAATTGATAAATAATGTTTTTCAGTTTTTTTTAGTTTTTTTTAAATATTAAAGCTTTCAAATGCAAGGTTTCCAAATAACTAGATGCCTTATTAAACCCTTATTAAAAACAACATCCAAACATTTTTTTAAGGAGGTACCTCATGAGTGGCTCAGTTACTCAATAGTATGAAGGTTTGGATGGTACCCTATTGTGGCCAACAACGTAAAGTGAAATCAACTGAAGTCAATTCAAAGTAAATTGAAAGTAAATTGAAATCAATTGAAAATCAATTGAAAGTAAATTGATTTCAATTGAAAGTAAATTGATTTCAATTGAAATCCTTACTTAAGTTGACTATCCAAAAAACATGTTAGGGGGGGTAGCAAAAAACTGCGAATTATTCAGTATACTAAATTAGTTTGAGGGGGGGGCCCTCACACTAATCAGTTGCCAACATTAATCAACTTACAAACCAAGATAGATTGATTCTATTCACCATTAATTATCATTAATTATCATTAACCATTGATGTAGATACCAGTAATCATGATTGATCATCATATTCATCATTAACCCATGGTTTAATCATCATCAATCACCATTAATCACCATTAATCACTATTAACCATGTAATAACCATATATTAACCATTAATATATGGTGAATTCCATTTATATTAACCATGATTCACCATTGATTTAGCATTTCCCAAGAAATCCAGAGCTTCCCTGGCCTTGCCATCCAACATCCAGATCCGTCCCACCGAGCCGTGTCGGGGCCTTGAAAAAACCCGTGGCTCGTGGGTCATGGGGAATTCATGGGATGCTGGGCATAAAAGCCATGGGATGCTGGGAATAATGGCATTTTAATGGGTTTTTAATTGGAATTTCATGAGATTTTAAGGGGATTCTAGTGGGATTTTAATGGGATTTAATAGATTTTAATGGCATTTTAATGGGATTTTAATAAGATTTTAATGGGATTTCCTGAGATCTTTCGGGAATCGAACGGTGATGGATCGAGATCGGGATGTAGTGCGGCCCGTTTCGATGAGAGCTGGAGAACTCCCTATCCAACATGAAAATTTTCCAGAGCTACTGTCTGGTTGGTGGTTCAACAACCAATAGGTACATGATAGTCTGGTTGGTGGTGGATAATGGTGGTTAATAGTGGTTAATAATGGTATCATGCTCCATCCTTAAAGCATCATTTTCCATCTCAAAAACGCGGTGATCTGCCATCTGAACAATGAATAACTGCTTGGTTAATGGTTAATAATGGTTAATAGTGGTTAATGATGGTTAATCATTGGTTAATTATGGTCTGGTTGTTGGTATACCTACAACTCTGAAAAATGATGGAGTTCGTCAGTTGGGATTATTATTCCCAATATATGGAAAACAACATGTTCCAAACCACCAACCAGTACTGTATGCTTGATTACCAGAGAGAGAGAGAGAGAGAGAGAGAGAGAGAGAGAGGGTATGGGTTGGGTTCTCTCTATATACGGAAGTGTTTTTGTACATTATGTAAATGATGTGTGGCAAATCAACACCTTTCTGGGAGTATAATGACTTGACCATGGGAGAGTAACGGATTCATGGCCATGTCAGAGGAAATCTGCCGAGTAACCACTGGATATATGTACCTAGCGTGCTCACATATGTTCTATGGCTTGGGTGTACATATATACATGTTTTCTTTTAGACTTAAATGCGCATGGGATATACATATGTTGCTGATTCCCCTAGTGGTGACTGCTGTTGCTGCCCATGGGGTCTTCCCGACAGAATTCGGGATTCCTAGTGGCTTTGTTGACCACTACTGTTGCCCACCGTAGGGCGATGACCATCTTCATTTGCAAAGTACACTGTGGTTTGACATGGGACATTAATATGTACATAACATCAATAGTTAGCATCACACCATATTATATCTAGGTATCTATGACACTTCAACTTGGATTTGCTGATTCGGGGTCCCCCAAAACATAGAAAATATTCACTTTAGATTCCCCAGTCATGGTGGATTTCCTATTGGGGAAATAAAAATAACCTTAAACAAAATCCAGATTATCACCAAACTTCAACAAATTATTGTCTGGTTTGTTTGGTTTGTGTTTTAATCTCAGGTTCCACATCCCATATGCTCCATGTATGGAATTTTTTACTAACATTTGCCCTAAAAATCACCCAGATGTAGGTAAATATACCATACATGGAGCATATGGGCATCATGATGAAACAGATTCCTAACCAAACCACCACCACTACACTGGGCCCCAAAGTATCAGTTGGCTGTTGTTTTTCGCCTGCAAAAAGCTGTTAAAATGCAGTTGAACATCCAGTTGAAAGGAGGTGGATGCAGGTCAAATTCGAAGTTATTGGGAAAAACAACAGGAATCGGCCGATTTTGTTGAATCAGATCCATGAACTTATGAATGTTGTCCAACTTTGCGGGGTATTCAGTCCCTATTAACCCCCAAAACGGTATAACTGTTCTTTTTGCCGTTAACAACTCCCTCCCTACCCTCTGGTAAACTAACATAACTATGGGAAAAATTAGCATTTTTAATGGGAACATCCACTATAAATGTGCCATGTTCAATAGCTTTTTGTATGTTTACCAGAGGGTAACTATTAACCATTAACCATAGATTATCCATATATCAACCATGGATTAACCATTTATAGATGGTTTACCCAGTCATAAACCATAGAAAATAAAAAAATCATCTTCAGCAAATCCAAGTACCCTCTGGTTATTTAACATAGCCATGGAAAATGGCCCATTTATAGATGATTTTCCCAGCTAGACACCTCCATTTATAAGGGTTTTTCCATGGCTATGTTAAATAATCAGAGGGTAATTTTTCCATTTTCCCAGTATTATCCCATCATTATCCCACTATCATCCTTATAAAACCATATTAAACCATGTTAATCCACTATAAATGTGCCATTTCTTGGGGAAATGCCGTCTTTGTTGATCCATCTGGTCCATCTCCGGTGGCCTGTGCTGTTCCTGCAGCACCGCCAAGCCATCCTCGATCGGCGATCGGTGCTTACCATTTGGGGATGGTTGATGTTGATGCAAACCATGATGATCTTGGGGATCATGATTGGGTTTACCTCATCATGTGTGTATATATATAATATATAATATATAATATACATATATAATATACTATAATATATATATAATATTGATTATATATATATATATTATAATATTATATATATATTATACATATATTATATATTAGAAGGCCTAGTTATTGCAGTTATGTTCATCAACTTCGCCAAGTCAGTATGGTACCGCCTATGTTTTAACCAATGGTTAACCATCATTAACCACTATTAACCATTATTAACCATAAAAACCAAGCAGTTACTGGTTCATAATGATAGAGAATGGTTATTCAGAGTTCATTGGGCTAGAAATACTTGGACGTTGATGGGTACAGATTCTAGCATGAAACATTTGGAATCATATGGGGACTTTCTTGGGATTTCTTGGGCATCAACAAACCAAAAAAGGTGATTTTTTCCGGGGCTTTAATGGGTGATTTGATGGGTATTTAGCAACCACTTATAAATAGGGTTTCAACCAGCAAAATATAAGGATTATACCCTCCAGTAAATTAACAGTTCGACCACATAGACCCTGGCAGTCATCGGGGTTGGAAGAGTAGTTTCCTCCAAAAATGGGTGATTTTCAGGGTCGAACTGTTAATCATGGTCTTTTCTGGCTCAGTACTGGGATTCGTGCGCCTGCAGCATCGCCATGGCCGTGAAAAAATGACCGACCTACTCAATGGATCTTTTAAAAATGGGACGTGCGCCCGGCGTCGTCGGGATTTTTCAATGGATTTAACCAACAATAATAGGATGATAGTGGTTAATAATGGTTAATAGTGGTTAATGCTGGTTAATCATTGATTAATTATGGCTGGTTGGTGGTTTCAACCTACCCCCCTGAACAATATGAGTTCGTCAGTTGGGATTATGACATTCCCAATATATAGGAAAATATAATTTTGGAATTTCAAAGGAGTCGGCAGAGCCCCCACAGAAGAATCCAAAGCCAAGGAGATGCTGCTGGACTGCATCATGGACATCATGGCAGCGCACGACAGGATCTCCAAGTAGATCGCCGCGTCCTCCGGATAGGACTCGTTCTGTGCGTCGTACATCATGGACAGGAGGAGCTCGGTCACCTTGTAGAATGGAACCTCCACCCTCTTGGAGGTCTCGAAGAGTCCGCTCAGCTTGATCAAGATATGGCCACTATGCAATGACGACAAATTCTCCAGGAACTTTGTCTCCTTGCCGGTCTCGGTGGCTACCTCGTTGTAGAGGTCGAGCAACTTCTGTAAGTGGTTATATGTATATATATATATAATGGTTATATATAATGGGAACTTGGGAAACGCTAAAAAAATAGGTAGGACTATAGATACATTTTTTAACCATCAATGTACATTATAGAATGACTGGTTGGTGGTTTTAACCATCTTGAAAAATATGAAAGTCAATGGGAAGGATTATCCATTTAACTATTTAACCATCTTGCTATGATTTAACCAAGTCGGGATGAAACATATTTTATAAGTGGTTATATAATGGTTATAATAGCCAACCATGATTATAATCGACAATGGCTATTGTAAGGTTTACAATGCTTTTCAACCAGCAAAATATAAGTGGTGGAGATTTTAACCAACAATGGGATATAATTCCTCTTGGTTTTCCATCGACAATTTATGGTCAGATTACTACGGTTGTCCAACTCTTATCGCTGAAACCATTTTGACTATAAGTACCCAAATTAACCAATATATTCAAAAACTGGTTTAATCCATTAATGGATAATTAAGTAATTAATCAACATTTATTACCCATGGTAAAGTAATTAATCGAAATTGCCTAGCCTCTGGTAAACATACAAAAAACTATGAAAAATGGCCATTGAAATAGTGAGTTTTCCCAGCTACAAAGTGGTGGATCTTTCCATCGTTTTTTGTAACAGTTTACCAGAGGGTATATACCGTACCTATTAAACCCATATGATAGTTGATTTTCCCAGCTATAAACCTCCATTTTCAACCACTATTAACCACTATTATATAACCACTATTAACCATATTCAAAACCAAAAAACAACTTTTCATTAAATCTCCATTTGCTTTTCAGATCATCATCTTGGTGATTGGAACTTGACAAGGTACCCACAAATTGATGGTCATTTTGGCCAATGAAAAAAGCAGAACTTTTCTGGTTACAATCCCACGAAATCCCTCATTCAAACCAGGTAAAACCAATTAAAATCCCATGAAATGCGTCAAAAACAGATATAGCAAACAATCATAACCTAAATAAAAACCAAATAATTGGCATTCAAATGGTTTCTATATCTGTTTTGACATGGAAATTTGCCACCATTATGGTTTCATATGGTTTGCCTAAATAAATCCCATGGAAATTTAACCATGTCCCACAAAGGCGCCGGTCCTCTCCAAAGGCGCCTTTCAACTCCGCTTGGACAGAGGCGCGCAAGGCCGCGCTGCTGTCGAAGCGCAGGATGCCGTTGCCGAAACCACCTGTGTCGATGCTGCCCCAGCTACAGTAATGGTGGTTTCTTAATCGGAGGATCTCCAAAACCATGGGTTGCCAGCTACTCATCTGGTTGGTGGTTGAGCCACCAACCCCTCTGAAAATGATGGAGTGAAAGTCAGTTGGGATGATGACATTCCCAACTGAATGGAACAATAAAAAATGTTCCAAACCACCAACCAGTCATTTAATGACAGCCAAAAACTGCTTACAATGACCCTGGTTCACCAGGGTATCTTGTTCATGACTCAATTTTTGGTTACCCTCTGGTAAACAGCCTAACAGTTTGCTATGGAAAATCACCATTTGGTAGCTGGGAAAATCAACTATTTCTATGGCCATTTTCAATAGCAAACTGTTGACATAACCAGGTTGGGTAAATCTCAGTGTATGATTAATACATCAGGTCGTCAACCGCTACCAGTTCTTTCTGTGGAGACTGGGCCCTGTTCCGGCGCTGGCGCCTGCATTTGGCTTCAGCAGCAAGGGGTATTGCCTGTAGCGGCCAGAAGTCCCATTAATGGCCATAGAAATAATTGGTTTACCGGTTTACCCCACAAAAAATGGTGATTTTCAATAGTTTTTTTGGTATGTTTACCAGGCCGGGTATACGAGGCTTGTAGCGACTAATCCAGATTTCCATGGTAGTCGGGTGTAATTTCCATGGATTCATTCACATCTCCAGTTGCCATACGATGAAAAAAAGTGCCATGGATGGCCCTATGATTGGTGGAACTACCCTCTGGTAAACTGTTACATAACTATGGAACATCACTATTTTGTAGCTGGGTAAATCATGGTAAATCCACTATTTCGACTGGGCCATTTTCAAGAGCTTTTTCTATGTTTACCAGAGAATAGATGTAATTCATCATTCCATCCCCTCCCCCAACATGAAATGCCACCCAGAAACCTGGTTTAGCATTGGATTTGTTGACTTTGAGGGCACATGTGGGGTGTATTTAATGTTGGGGGGATGGGTTGATTTTGGATGTGAATACCCAAGTTTTGCTTGGGGGGTGTATCACATTTAGTAAGTGGATTATAACCCGCCGACTGGGGTATCATCTATAATTCATACTTTAAAAGAAAACCATTTATATAACCATGAGGAGCATTCTGAGCTTTGTCATTAATACTGCTCCTTAACCATTTTATAACCATTTTATAACCATTAATACTGCTCCTGAATGTCCATGTTACTGCTCCTTATCCAGCGGCTTCGCGGCTTCCTCTGCTTCTGAACAAAAACACATCAGCCCCTGCTGAGATGCACATCTGGATTTGTTGGTTCCCATCCCATCTCACCATAGGAAAACCATAGGAAAATAGTAATTAGTAATGGTTAATAGTGGTTAATAATGGTTAATGATGGTTAATCATTGGTTAATTATGACTGGTTGTTGGTTGAGCCACCAACCCCCATGAAAAATGATGGAGTGAAAGTCAGTTGGGATGATGATTCCAACTGAATGGAAACATAAAATTCATGTTCCAAAGCACCAACCAGTCACTGAAAAATAGGATAGTGGTGGTCCTTTCTGGCTCAGGAAAAAACTCGACCAAAAAGCCATGGGCCATGGAAAACTCTGGGACATCTTGGTAAGTGGGTTATAACCCTACTTGTACGTGGAGTAATCCTACTTACCCAATTTTTGAAAAGGAATATACCATGATATAACCTACTCACAAAGTGGGATGAACCAGCAAGTCAATGGGAATTCCAGGATCCTAAAATGGAGGTACGTTAGTACCATATGTTTGGCCATATTTTGTGGGAATATTCCATTACATAGGCCTAAAAAATAGGCCTTATATATGGTAGGTACCTCCAATCAATCGGTTCCTGAAATGGCCATTGACCAAGTACTGTAAGTAGAAATGTCGTTTGTTTCCAAATACTCCTGGTTATTTAACAGTTCGCCATGGTATAGATGGCCCATAGAAATAGATGGTTTACCTGGGTTTAGGTATTAAAAATGGTGGATCTTTCCATGGCAAACTGTTAGTCATAACCAGATCGTCGTCATTTTGAGGACACCTTCCAACGACGGACATGCCATGCCTTTGCACGTTGGGACATGACATGACGTCTATTTCTTTGTCACAGTTGTTTGTTGCCATCTTTGTTCACTGGCTACAAGATCAAGAAACATAGAACTGGACCAAACAGTATAATTAGACTGTTTACCTAAGTTGCTGGAAGGTTAAACAGTAGATCGCTGTCAAATCACTAACGCTTTTGTACATGCCCACTGGCATAGCCAATCTTGAATCATTACCCAGCAGCAAACTCAATCTTCAACTGGGCATTAAGATTTCCCCCATGAAAAAAGGCGAGAAAAACACATTCAAATTATCAGCTCAACATCGCAGAGTCGATTGCTCCTGAAGAACCCTTGTGATCTCCTGCCTTAATATCCAACAACTTGTCAATATGTTGGTCCTGAATCCGAATATGTTACGATATGTTACAATTACATTGCAATAACAACACCAGTATAATTAATATGTGTGTATATATATATGTATATAGTATAATTGTTTGGGGTACTATATTAGAATACTTTCGCTTGGTTTTATCATGTCGCTAGGGACTCTATCAACCGACCGGTTGATACTTCATCATCTTATAATCCGACCGTTTCATGCTCATTACCCATCAAAGTAATCCACTCATTTCCATCAATATCCCACACTGCCGTTCTGAACATATCCAAACCCGGCCTGGTAAACATAGAAAAAACTATGGAAAATCCCCACTTTTCATAGATAAATCAACTATAAAATGGTCATTTTTCAATAGCAAACTGTAAACGTTTACCAGGCCGGGTATCAGTCAGTCAATGTTACTTTGGTTGATAAAACATGTGCCACCAATAGACTGTGGTGATCCAAATCAACCAATGAATATCCACTAGTATCCATTATCTGGGTAAATTATAATAATTCACGTTCACCTGAATCTTGCGGCCATTTGGGGATGATTTCCCTATAAAAAACCATGATTCCAGGGTTCGGGAGAACAGGGCTCGGTCGTGATGAAATTTACCCAGCATTATGATCAATATCCATCACTATCCCAATCAGATCCAGAAATATCGATATACGATCCGGGTTGGTGGATATCCATCGTTATCCGTTACGTACTGATATCCATCAAAACCTAAGACTTCCAGTACCATTAAAAAAAAGGAAACGATACCAGCTAAACATATGGTCGGTTGATGTCGGTTGATGTCGGTTGATGTCGGTTGATGTCGGTTGGTTGATATTCAGGTCGGTTTTGGGAAGTTTGGGTTCTGGCTGGCTTAACTCTATATATGTATAAATTTCATATATATATATGTATATATATATATACGTATATATATATGTATATATATATATATCTATCTATCTATATATATATATATATATATATTATAAATCTCATTAATTACTATCTGAATTCAGGTGCCCCAAAAAACTCCTACTTTGACGATGCGGACCAGGTGTTTTTTCGTGTCCTTTGGATCGCTCCAGGGCCACCTCTGGGGTCTCTGGTGCCTGATGTCTATTCCAAGATTTCCAAATCAATGTAAATCATCTGACTGAAAAATAGTGGTTGATAGTGGTTAATAGTTAATGATGGTTAATGATGGTTAATCATTGGTATAATGTAAATTTGGGATGGTTAATAATGGTTAATAATGGTTAATGATGCTTAATAATGATTAATGATGGTTAATCATTGGTATATAATCAATGGGAGATCTCCGGGATCCAACAAATGGAGGTACGTAAACGTACCATATGTTTGGCCATATTTTTTGGGTATATTCCCGCAAACATAGGCCTAAAAAATAGGCCTTATATATGGTAGGTACCTTCAATCAATCGGTTCCTGAAATGGTCATTGTTCATGTATTCATCAACATTTATGAACTATTTACGATTTCTACAAAATGAGTCCAACATTTCCAACAATATATTCTAGATGATTTCTACTATTATAAAAAACTATAAATAGTTCCCACTATAAATAGGATTTTCCACTATAAACCATGCAGCGTTTTTGGGGTACCTCCATGACTATGGAAACCACCATTTCCCAAAAGCCATGAAAACCTCCCACGCCCAGGCACATCTGTTCTTGCTCAGCTCTTTGGGCCAGCTCTTCGCCCGAGGCCTGCGTTTTTTCATTTTTCTCCGGAGAAAATGCTGGATTTTTCACTGGGAGATGGTTGCCATCTGGCTATGACTAACAGTTCGCCATGGTTTTTCGATGGCCCATTTATAGATGGTTTACCTATTAATAGCATGGTGATTTTCCATGGCAAACTGTTAATCATAACCAGAGGGTATCATGAAGATTCATGGGATTTTTTCTTTCTGATTTGGGATGAGATTTGAGATTCCTATCGTGAACATTCGTGACAAAAAACATGGGTGGAATTGGTGAATTGGTTGGGGATTTTTTACATCCACCGTTATTTCGGATCATGAGATCATCACATTTCTCAGATTTTTTGCCACGGCAAAACATCGAATTTAAGCGTTCACCCGCGCTGAACGCCACCGAATGGTATACGGAAGTGTTTGCCGCAATATTGTGGTGTTTTTTCAGAACAACGGGTAAAAAACATTGAATATGATGTAATGTAATATTACATATAGAAATACATAATTACATCATTAAGAAACCATATGTTTCATTTATGCCATAGGTTTTTTAAATAGATCATGGAATATGATCGGCTAAGATCGTTTGAGAACAAACACCCTTGGGGTTGAAGCAAACATCCCGGCAACACATGGGGATTTCAGAGATCGGGATGTGTTTTTCACATCCTCAGATTTGGTCAAATGTTGATACGTATCTGTATCAATATACCCATAGGATCCATGTATGGTATATATGCTAACATTTGGGGTATATTGATGGTAAATATTAGCATATATAGCATACATGGATCCTATGGGATATATAGCCTCTGGTTATTTAACGAAACCCATGGAAAATCATCATGCTATTAATAGGTAAAATCATCATAAATCATCTATGAATGGTCCATTTTCCATAACTATTTTAAATTACCAGACGGTATATATAATACACGCAGATATTAAAGTCATCAGGTACATAACATGTATGATCCTGTATATCCTGACACATGATTAAACACTATATTTCTACTTCACTAGGTTGCTATCTGCATAGTCCTGGCCATGACCATAATCATCACTATCACCATCACTATCACATATGACATATGTATACACACAAACAACAATACTATATCAATATATTACAGTTCTCTGATTCTTCGTTTGTATTTCCAAGCATGGGAAATGTTCACTTCGTCAATGCCCAAATTTTAATAGATACATCGACATTTGGGTGGTTGAATGTTGAAACTATTGTAACTATATATTTACATATATCTACAACTATATAGTTGTACAATAGTTGTGACATATAGATATATATCTTAACAATATGTGACACATAGATATTGTACAATAGTTAACAATAGTTACCCTCTGGTAATTTAACATAGCTATTGAAAATCACCATTTTTAATGGGGAAATCCACTATTAATGGTCATTTTCAATAGCTATGTTAAATTACCAGAGGGTACATATCTTTCGTGCTTAGCCGAAAAAACTTGACCAGTTCCTTTGCTGGTGAACTTCACCAGTTCTTTTCATGATGAAAAATCCCCATTTCTGAACCTGTCTCCATCCCATCTCACCATAGGAAAAACATAGGAAAACAGTAATTAGTAATGGTTAATAGTGGTTAATAATGGTTAATGATGGTTAATCATTGGTTAAAACATGGGCTGGTTGGTGGTTGAACCACCTACCCCTCTGAAAAATGATGGAGTGAGAGTCCGTTGGGATAATGACATTCCCAACTAAATGGGAAAAACATGTTCTAAACCACCAACCAGTTATTTCAAAGGATCCCCATGATCTTCCCATTATGACTCAGATGATATTCCATAGTTATCATCAAGTACCATAAACCATATAGATATCCATAGATTTATCAGTTTATCATGTACCTATTGGTTGTTGAATGGTGAGACTCCCTATTAAAATCAACCAACCAGTGGGGAAAACACATCGGCGAAGAAACACCATGGTTTCGATGGTTAAAAAACGCATTAAACCATATAAACTATTATAATCAATGGTTCTATGATATCCACCATTATATGGATTAAACCAATATGGTCCAGGATATCATTGGATAATAAATGGTGGATATTAAATGCTGGTTCATATGATGTCTATTAATGATAGTTGAAGGATGGGGGTATATCACATTCCATACTTTCCATGCTTTTTGAATGAACAATTGGTGTTGATCAATTACATCCAAATTGATCCAAGTTGTGATTGCTTGATCTTCCTGATGATGTGGTGGTTTGCGCGTTTTGAATGAAGGATTAGACATGGCTTACACCAATAAGTGACCCATTGCACTGTGCGACCAACGAGGGGTGGAATGTGAAATGGGCGCATGAGGACTTACTCGTTTGGGTTTTGCACAGCTGTTCACAATAGTAGATCCCGATGGAAAGACGGAAAGCATTTTTCATAACCTTGGTCAGGTCGTCCCTTTAATGGGCTTGTCCCGTATGTATATTAATATGTATATATATATTAATATATATGTAAAATAATATGTTTTATCCTTTTTAAATGTATGCATATTTTATAGTGATATGACTGGGTTAAGCCTAGGTTACCGCTTAAGCACGGCCACGCAGGACCGCTTATGACGATCAGGGGATTCCAATGGGCAGTTTATATGGCTTGGTCTGAATATGGAGTATATCGGTATATCCCTAATCTATTCCCATTACCCTCTGGTAATTTGTTACGTAGCTATTGAAAATGGCCATTAATAGTGGATTTTCCCAGCTACAAAATGGTGATTTTCCCATAGCTATGTAACAAATTACCAGAGGGTAATGGGTTTTGTTTAAGGTGATTTATTTATTTTTCCAATAGGAAATCCACCATGACTGGGGAATCTATAGTGAATATGTGTTATTTTGGGGGACCCCGAATCAGCAAATCCAAGATTAGAATCCCTTTAAATACCACTGACTAAATTAAATCATTTAATTTTGTTCAAGCATTCCCTTTATAATCTCATCAGACCATCATTTTCCCACAAGAAACTGATCATTTTGGAATAAGTGTGAAATAAATCTTAATAATACACATAACAATTTTGATTTTGGGATAAATATGCTATGCTATTCATCTTTAGTACTATTGTGATGTGGGTAAACAATAATAAACCATCCCCCAGTCATCACAATTTTTATAGGTGGTATGGTTACTATTTCCCAAATAGGTGGTTTATGGCATTGTTTTACCCACAGTAGAATAGGTGGTTTATTGTTATTGATGATAGTTTAAATACTATTAATTATTATAATCGATGATCATTTAGTACAATAGGTTATTATGATCATACTATAGTTCTCTTTTTGATCTTCTTTCTTCTTCTCTTCTCTTCTCTTCTCTTCTTTGACTCTTACGACCTCTGCTTTTCATCTGTCCATATTGTCGGAAGTTTGACTTCTAAACTTCCTTCGATTATAATCGATGATCATTTAGTACAATAGGTTATTATAATACTATTAGTTATTAGTTGAATACTATTAGTTATTATAATACTATCTATCAATATCCCAGTATTATCTCGTCATTGTCCCAAAATCATCCCTTTAAAACCATATTAAACCATGTTAATCCACCATAAAAAAATGTTCCAAACCACCAACCAGATACTATTAGTTATTGTAACTATAACTATTATAGCTGAATACTATTAGTTGAATACTATTAGTTATTATACTATAATAACCTATTATACTATTAGATAGTTATTATTAGTCATTGTCTGTATGGTTACTATTAGATAGTTATTATTAGTCATTAGATTAGTTATTAGTTGAATACTATTAGATGGTTACTATTAAACCATATTAAACCATATTAAACCATATTAAACCATATTAAACTGTATGGTCATTTTCTGCATCGATTTATTTTTCGGTGCCATCCGTCCGTGACCACCTCAGTGACCACAGCGCTCTGGGGCGATGGAAGCTGCAACCGCCGAAGCAAGGCATGCTGCGCTACCTGGATTTCCAAATCACTTACTGATGGTTAATGATGGTTAATAGTGGTTAATAGTTGTTAATAGTGGTTAATAGTTGTTAATAGTGGTTAGTGATTGTTAATAGTGGTTAATAGTTGTTAATAGTGGTTAATAGTTGTTAATAGTGGTTAGTGATTGTTAATAGTGGTTAATAGTGGTTAATGATGGTTAATGATGGTTAATGATTGTTTTTTAACAATCTTACTTTACTTACTGGCGCGTTTTACGTAGGGAATGGATGGGACTGGGGGAATGGGATTATTATTTCTTATTATGCATCATTCCCGCATTCCCTGCGTTTGGCACCAGTAAGATCACCAGTCCGCACAAACAAAAACTCCTGCTATGATGGGGATTTGAGGGAGGCGTTATTGGACTTAAACATGCTATAATGGGAATCGAGTAGATCTTGAGAGGATTTTGATCAAATTTGCATAGATCTTAATGGGCTCTACCCTCTGGTAATTTGTTACATAGCTATGGAAAATTACAATTTTTAGTGGGAAAACTCACTATTTCTATGGCCATTTTCAATAGCTATGTAACAAATTACCAGAGGGTAATGGGATTTTCACGGGATCGAAGACGATTTTTTCATGACATTTGGCTGGTAAACTCGGACCTTGTCGGACCTGGGAGGTTTTCCTTTACCATGTTTCGTGCGTGTGGTGCAGAGGTTACACATGGATATACCCTCTGGCAAACTAGCATAACTATGGAAAATCACCATTTTAAATCAACTATTTCTATGGCCATGTTCAATAGCAAACTGTTGACATAACCAGAGGGTAACCCATGGTTATCTCTCCGCAGCGGCGCTGCAAAAAATCGCAGCAAAGGCAAAAATTTTTGAGCCAGCCCTCAATGTCCTTCAAAAGCCTCTGCCGGCTTCTTTTTGCACGGGACACTGCGCAATTGCCCCTTGAAACACCGCTCGGGTGATGATTGAAGTCTTTACAGCGTCGAAAGCCCAGGGCTACATCTAACATTTTCCATAGATGCACCTAACATTTTTTCCATCACCAGCACAGGTCAGGTGACTTGTTATATTCAGAATAGACCCCATAGTTCACAGGAACTGCGCTTCCAAGTGAAGGAATGATGTAATGGTAATTTTTATTGATTTTTGTCCTTAGTTCTGTATGTATATATGTTTCAGGTGTCAGCGCCAGTAAGAGGCCATGCGCATGTTGATTTTTTGGGAGGTGGGGATGGGGTGGGGTGGGCTAAGAACGTTCTCTTGGACTTCCACGCATACGTCATGCTACGCTGCTGATTGGTTAAAGATTCCAATTCAAAGGCAGTTACACACACAAAGAGACAATACTTTCAAATACTTTGGAAGCACTTGTATGCTGCTGTCTGGCGCACCAGCGTCGCAGGCAAAGTCCTCAACAAACTTGGCAAACTTTGTGCTTGAAGAAAAAAATAAACTCTTACACGAAGCTCTGGGTACAAAAAAGTAACAGTTTCGTTGTGGTAAAACACTACATTTTGCAATTTTGAGGTGACCCTTCCACAAAAAATCAACCACACATTTGCCAAAAAAAAGAAAGTGTGCAAATTACATCAAATTACCACAGTTTTGGACATTTCAACAATCATCATGATTGGCTGATGTCATCATTGACACGACCTTTTACGGACCTTCAACTGATGTTCAGATGTGGTGTTTCACCACGTTCTCGGGACTAGTTCAATACTCATCATGTTCCCTAACCCTATAGAAACAATATATAACCCATTGGAAAAACCAATGAAATTCCTATCATGTCGTATCATTATATCATTATCATGTATCAAAATCCTATTATGACCCTATGGAAAAACAATGAAAACCACGTATCTCTTTATATCTCTTCCATTTTCCGAAACCCACAAGCCGAGCCCAGCTGACCCCAGCTGCAGCCCCTGCCTTGCCCGCGCATGCCTCGGCTGGCAAGCTCACAACACGCTGTTGAAGGTTGAGCAAATGGAGAGAGGTAAAACTGGTAAAACCCACTTGGTTGTAGGTGTGTATATATATATACGTATATATTATGTTTTTCTAGAAATATCAAGGAATACATGTATTGTGTCTCTAATTGTAGTTTGGCTTGATTTGAATAAACCCTACGATTTTTCTCCCCTGTGTTTCTACTATATATATATATACTGGAGTAACCCTTTTAATTTCCTGCCTATGAAGGGCCCCAAAAATCAATAGGTCAAAACATACAAATCCATGTCAATACAAAACTTTTTGTGGGTGCGGTATCATAGATGTCCTGATTATCAAAGGCGGAAACAAAAACAACGGAAAAAATAACATGGAACATGAACCAACACTCAAAACTTGGTGGTTGAGTCCATCCATTCCCCCGAAAAAACATGAACGTTGGTTTGTTCAATGGCCATTTTAGGAACCTAAATTGGAGGTACCTACCATATATAAGGCCTATTTTTTAGGCCTATGTAAGGGAATATTCCCACAAAATATGGCCTTATATGGTACAATATGGTACAGTACCTCCATTTTAGGATCCTGAAGATCTCCCATTGAAAAAACAACGGAAAAATCACATGGAACATGAAGCAACACTCAAAACTTGGCGGTTGAGTCCATCCATTCCCCCCAAAAACCATGATGGAACGTTGATTTGTCTGAAAATGGGGGGAAGCAAACACAATTTCCCTTGCGATAAATAGGGAACATTAGGTGCTAGTCATTGTTAATCCATTGGAAGTGAGGGTGTTTTTTTTCTTTTTTTGAGACAGACCCGAATAGGGCCATAGTTTCTATTGGGATAATAGGGTATGTTTCTATTGGGATAATATATGGCCCTAAACTATCTATAGTTTGATTATTCTCAGTATCCCAATATTTTAGGGCCATAGAAACTATATTACTATAACCTACTGGATTTTTGTGTCTTAGGGCTACTTATTTCTACTCAGAAGATGTGGCAGCAATTTTTATTTCCAAAGCGTATCATTGTTATATTACCCCTCTGAAAAATATGAGTTCGTCAATTGTGATTATATGAAATTCCCAATATTTGGGAAAGTCATAGTCCATTCATGTTCCAAACCACCAACCAGACTATCTCATTAACCACTATTAACCACTATTAACCACTATTAACCACCATTATCCACCAGCAACCTATCCCCATATCAGACTGGTGGCACCTAAATTTTGGTGGCACCTTTTTTGGTCCGGAGACTCCAACAGACATTTTTTTAGGTCATTGGTATGCGGTTCTGATGCTTTAAGTGGTTCTTGGTGAAGATTTTAGCCCCAAAACATCAGTTGGTGATATCGAGAAAAATAGTGGTTAATAGTGGTTAATAGTGGTTAACATCATTGGTTTGTTGGTAATGTTGGTTCTGTGTTTAAGTGGTTGTTGGTTAATGATGGTAAATGATGGTTAATCATTGATGGTTAATCAAAAAATCAAAGATATAATATACCACTGATTAACCATCATTAACCATCATTAACCATTATTAACCATCAAACAAAAAATCAAGATTTCAACTGATGGAACTGATAGAGGGGGAGAGATGACCACCACTTGGGAGGATTCGAGTACAGCCCGGGTTCTCGCCCAAATCAGGTGACATGAGGTTTTTTACTGGTCCTTTGCCCACCGCTCATTACACCTTGAGATGAAAAACCCTCAATTGAGATGAAACCAATGAGGGTGAAACCAATGAGATGTCTCAATTGCCCTCATTGGTTTACTGGTTCTCGCTCATTACCGTTGTTCCACCGAATGCGCATTGAGATGAAACCAATGAGGGACATCAGTCAACGTCGTCAACGTCCCCGTGAGGTGGTGATGCGCAACCCAATCCTCTCCTCTCCGGCTGTGATGATTCTGGTGTGAAGCTTTCACCAAAGATAGAAGAATAAGGATCTGGTTGGTGGTTTAAACCCCTATGGTCAATAGTGGTTAATGATGGTTAATTGGGATGATGACATTCCCAATATATGGGAAAAATAAAATTCATGTTACAAACCACCAGCCAGGGATTACGCGTCTCTTATCAGGATGCACCAGTCTGCCAGTCTGCGAACCTTGTGGCACTGTCGATGATCTCTCGGGCAACGAGCTCTGCCAATCTAGGCTTCACACAATCTCTCGATGGCCATAGCTCCAGTATTGAGAGAGAACAACTGAGAGTAGATTGAGATACAACTAGTCAGCACATTCATTGCTATGATAAGTTGGGAGAACATCTGCGAGTCAGTAATTGAGTTCCTTCAAAGAAAGCGGATATGAGATAGAATGATACATGTGTTCTGTGATATCAAATCAGTAAGCATATCCGACAAGCAGAGTGTTGGATCACAACATTATACACACAACCATGGGTTACATTACTCGCTGATAGTTATTATGCTACAGGATGGGGCCCCCCAGTTGTAAGTTGGTTTATAAACCCCATTAACATCAATTAACTATAGTTATATCTACCATAAACCATAGTTAAGCCAGCTATAAGGCAACTTAGCTATCTTGGGGGCCCCATCCTGTAGTAAGGACTGTGTTTCAAGAACCAAACAGACGACCCTGCGAGCAATCGAAATCTCTTGGGTTCTGGTGTTCACCGTGTCATTTTCTTGAGAGTTTTTAAGGACTGTTCGCTGGCCCGGAATGTTTAAAATGATCCATAGAATCGATGAAATTAATGAAGGTAGATCAATATTCATATCATGTAAATGGGGGACATAGATCTTAAATTCACCATACTATTCTAACTTACTGGGACCTTCTACCCTTTGGTAAACTGTTACATAACTATGGAAAATCACCATTTTCAATGGGTAAATCCACTATAAATCACCATGTTCAATAGCTATTTTGACATGACCAGAGGGTAAGTATACCTGCCAGAATCGTCCTACGGTCTCCCCACCCGTTGAGCCAGCGTGACGATGAATGCTTCGACGCCGTTGGAGACAAAGACCTGAAGGTGGAGTGGATTTAGGCACACTTTCCGTCAACCCCAGATCAAACCATAACTGGTTGGTGGTATACCTACCCCTCTGAAAAATATTAGTCAGTTGGGGTTACTATTCCCAATATATGGAAAAATGTTCCAAACCACCAACCAGATAATATATCATCCATGAAGTCGCAAGGAACTACATTAAAAAAACATAAAAAAACAATTCAAAGTACATAAACCTGCAAGTTAGCGCCAAAGAAACAAGATATCCCCAAGCAGGATGCCCCCATGGTATATTAACCATTGGAAAAGTCAACTTCATCACTTCAATGGTCATTCCAGGATCCTAAATTGGAGGTACCTACCATATATATATATGGCCTTTTTTTAAGGCCTATGTAAGGGAATCTCCAAGCAAAATATGGCCTTATATTGTACAACACCTCTATTTTACGATCCTGAAGATCTCCCATTGATAACCTGAAACAAAGCCATGAAAACCATCACACCAGTGGTCTGGCTTGACAAGCTCGGAGGCTTCTGAGGTCACTACCATGGCGAGTGCTTTCGCCTCTTCCGCCCTTTTAAACCATGTACCCTCTGGTTATGACTAACAGTTCGCCATGGTATAGATGGCCTATAGAAATAGATGGTTTACCGTTCTTAAAAAATGGTGGATCTTTCCATGGCAAACTGTGAATGTCATAACCAGATGGCAAAACCACATTGAACTACGAACTCCAGTTCAATGGGATTTCCATTTCATATCCCCTTCATTTTTTCCATTCATACATCACATGTTCACCATATTTAGCTACCCTCTGGTGAACTAACATAGCAATGGGAAATCACCATTTTTAATGGGAAAATCCACTATTAATGGCCATTTTCCATTGCTATGTTAGTTCACCATATTTAGCTATTCTAAAACCCAATTCAAAGTATATAGAACCAGCTATTCTCCATCAGAATTGAATGTGTGAATAAGAATTGGTGGTTTAATGCCTACAATGTTAATCTGGTTGGTGGTATACCTACCCCTCTGAAAAAAAATATGAAAGTCAGTTGGGATGATGACATTCCCAGTATATGGAACAATAAAAAATGTTCCAAACCACCAACCAGTAATCAAAGTAGAATTTTCCATTATTTTCTAATAAATGTTAAAACCACCGTTAGATGTTAAAACCTACGATTTTGATATTATTTTAATGGTGGTTCCTACAATGTTACCAGCTATTTTCTATTAAAAGCTACCATGACCCTCTGGTAAACATACAAAAAACGACGGAAAATCACCATTTTTACTCGGTAAATCAACTATAAATGGACCATTTTCAATAGCAAACTGTTTGTTTACCAGAGGGTAAACCTCCATTTTCCTATGGTTTTCCTATGGTTTTCCCATTAAAACCTCCATTTACCAGTTTGGTTAATTCCATTTACCATTTTGACATAACCAGGTTGGGTAAAACCCACCCATTTTGACCACCGAAGTTGGTCGGATTCACGGTGCTCCAAGGTGCTCCACGCGATTCCGCGTCCAGCATCGCGGCCAGCAGACGGCGCTGAATGGAGGCTGGAGCCTCGGCGAAAATCTGTGAGAACCAATGGTTACCATTTAGTTAACATTGTGACAATCACTGGTGAAATCCATTGATGTCAACCCTGTAATATTATATAATATTGGTGTATGGATTATTCAATCATGATTTACAGTAGCATCACTCAAAGTAATTATTAGTTAACAAAACCCATTGGATTAACTATTCAATCTCATATTATAACTGGTAAAAAAATGGGATATGGTAAAAAAAAACACTAAAACCATATCCTGGATAGTAAAACCACTGGATAGTAAAACATATTACCATCTGGATAGTGGGATATGGGAATATAAATAATATGGTTTTGTTAACAAAGTAATTATTAGTTAACAAAACCCACTAGTGATTATCAACAATATTGCATTGATTTATAGCGAATTGAGCTGTGGATAGTTTTGATACTGTTGACCATCAATGACAATCACTGGTGAAATCCATTGATGTCAACCCTGTAATATTGGTTAATGGAGTATTCAATCATGATTTACAGTAGCATCACTCAATAGTTTAATGAATTATTAGTTAGTGGATTATCTGATATTGCTCGATGGCTTATCCAATCCTGGTGAATTGAACCATTTATAGATTATTATCTTGTGGAATTGACTGTTACCATCTGGCTATGACTAACATAGCGAACTGGAAAATCCCTGAAATAAATGGAGGTTTCCAGCTGGGAAAATCATCTGTTTCTATGGGCCATTTTCCATGGCTATGTTGAATAACCAGAGGGTAAAAGCACCGGAACATATGGGAATATGGGAACAAAAGCACCTGTAACATTAGTATAAATATAAAATATTAATATATCAATATGGGAATATGGTAAAGAAATGCAATAAACTAGGAATATGTCAACACATATCAAGAATCATTATAAGGGGATAACAATTATAGGGATAATGAATGATCAATTTTCTGGAAATAACAATGGGACACCACCTGATATCACCGGCATTATGGAGATCGGCCTCGTGATCCTCATGGCTTGCACCGGAATGGATCCGCTTATTATCTAATGTCCATTAAGAATAATATTTCATAATGTAAACCCGAAACAAATGGCTTCTATTACATTTCAAAATAGTGACCTCCAGCTAAGTTATGTTACCACTTCGATGCCATGTCCTTTCTTGAAGACAAACAGTTTTTAACATAGTGTGAAGCATTTACAGTATATATATTATAGATATACACGTACATTATATATATATATATGCACATACATTATTAATATAGTTTCAAAGATGTTCTGACTTGGAACGCTCATGTGGGTGTTCATCCTCCTGCGCGGGTGGAACAACCACACCCTTCCCCAATGGTCCATAGAGAATCAAATCAAAGCCCAGCCACACGTACTTCCGGGGCACGCAAATCAAGTGCGTCGACTCACACACGTTCGCAACAGATAAAATCGCTACGGGCCGCTAGCGATTTACCAAGAAGGTTTCAATTGCTGCGAAACAAGCAGAAACCACGGGAAAACACACACGAAATTTGGTATCTCTTTGGTGATAGTCGCAGGATTTAGTCAATGGAATCCTGGAAGGGGCGTTGTTATCAACCAAAATTCCCAAAAACCTCCGGAAAGCATCCCAGTGAAGGACAAAGCACAGCATCGCTGACGCAATTGATCAGCAACTTCCACCTGGACGTAAGAGATTGATTCAGGAAATTTGTGGATTTCAGTTGATTCAGGAAAATCACAGACTTTCAAAGGAGGAATGGTGATGCAGTTTCTTTAGCTTCATTTCTTTCCCAATGGTGCTGTCTGCAATAGAAAAACAATACTGTAAGATATGGATGCCCTGATATTCACTGGCCATTTCAGGTTCATTGGAGGTACCTACTATATGTAAGGCCTATTTTTTAGGCCGAAATTTCAATATCTCCAGAATTCATATGGCCAAAACCATGGTACGTTTACTACGTACCTCCATGTATTGAATCCTTGTTTGATTCCCATGGATCTGGGAAAATTATAATATTTCACGTTCACCTGAATCTTGCGGCCATTTGGGGATGATTTCCCTTATAAACCATGATTTCCAGTGAGGGAGAACAGTGAGGTCGTTATAATTTACCCAGATGGATGGTATGTCACATCTGCCACATGGATCCGCATGGCAACGTGAGAAGTTGCTGGCTTTTCAATCCCAGATTTTCCCAGGTTTTTACGAAGGGGTAGAAAATGACGGCTTTCCAAACCACGGCCGCGCAATATCAAAGGGTGACAAAAAGGGATGCCAGCACTTGTCCCATGTTCATTTCTAGATTGATGGGGCTCATATTTCAAAACCTGTTTCCACGCGGTAATTTGACAGTTTGCTAACATGGCCATAGAAATAGTTGATTTACACATTAAAAAATCTTGAATTTCCCTAGTTATGTAACAGTTTACCAGAGGGTAACCATTGGTTGCTATAACCAAAGTGTTTAATCTCGCATATCCTTATTCTGGATTATTCTGGAGTTCCACTGGTTGGTGGTTTTAACCATATTGAAAACTATTGGTCAATGGGAAGGATTATCCCATATATTGTGGAACATAAAAAATGTTTGAAACCACCAATCAGTTTATCATTATTCCAACCTGCCAAGGTGCTTGCTCTTTCCGTCGCTAGATTTCCATGGTCCGCTTCTCCACAAGCACTCCTGGGGGGGATTTTTGGAGACCAGCTGAGCACTGGTTGGGTAAATTGATGAATAAATTAAATTAATTATATATATATAATGTGTATATATATATATTATACATGTATAGATCTTCAATTCCATCTATCTTACATAGATGTAATAGTTAATATCCCATCCCCCTAATATAAAACTCACCCCCCCCTTCTCTGATCCAGGATTTGTCATATCTCCCCTACATCCACCATGGTGCCATGGTGGGCTTTATCATCCCAACATCCCGTTGTCCATTGATGTTATAGATCCAAAAACAAATATATATCTGTAAACATAAAAAAACAAACCTACTATTGGTTGGTAATATACTGTTAATATACTAATGGTTAATATTAATGGTTATTATATGGCTAATGATGGTTAATAATAACCTGGTTGGTGGTATACCAACCCCTCTGAAAAATATGAGTTCGTCAATGGGAAGGATGTCATCTCTTTTTTATGAAATGGAAAATAATCCATTCATGTTTGAAACCACCAACCAGTAACATTCATCCATTTAATCCATTTATCATGGAATATGTAAGATATTTCAAGATCCCCATGGATTTTACATCCCACCTCCCCATCGATGCTGAAGCATTGCGTTGCTTCACCCTGTAGGGCCAAGGCAAGCCTGGCGACTCGCCAAAGGATATCGAAATCTGATATCTTTATTGATAGGTAAATATATATATAGTTTAATATAGTTTATGTATACAAATATAATGTATATATATATTATATACACAGCATATGTATCTGACATATGCATGCCTACTATACCTAGTGGCAGCTGGTTTTAAACCAGAAACCATTGTTATGGATGTGCCTTCTTTTAAACTCATTTTCCAAGGTTGAAGAATTGCAAGACATGACATGGTGCACATGTGAAAGGGTGAACGGGGTGGTTCCTAAGCGCTAAGATGGATTGCTTCCAACGGTCTCACAGCACCAGGCACTCGTATTCTCGATGTAACGTTTCCACTCGTCTTCTCGATGTTACGGTTTTTTAGTGCAACCTAGCAGCTGTTTGAAGCCATTAAAGGATCGGTTTAACGTCCAATTCTTCATAAATTTAATGTGTCATTCTCCAACTTTACCCCAGCCTTTTAGGCGTATTTCTTGCAACAAACTAGAGGCTCCACTAAGATCAATAAAACCTCAGGTGCTTGACAAATGAATGGAAAACGTCGAACAAAGTTGCAAAGAAATAATGTTTCCAACTTTTCCCGTCTTTTTCCTTCTACATGAACAGTGATCCTATTTAAACAATTGTTTCCCCCGACAATCTTGGTGTTTTTTCTGTCTGCATTGGTCAATGCTTCAAACCGTGGTTTTGGAACTTAAGGAATCCAAATTATGAATGTCAACCTCAGATTCTCTCTGCATCTGGGACTATGTTCAATCCAAAACGAATTGAATCTGAATTCAACGACTTAGTTCGTTGGTTTTCTCAGCACAAAAAACCTCCATTTCGTTCGGGGAATTCCATTGCCATGTTTGATGACACCGGAGGGTGTCATCCAAAAAATGACCTGAACTGGTTGGGTTTTCAGCCTCCAACAGTGAAGGAAAAACATCCAGTTTTGTTGGTAGACTCCATCAAGATCCATTGACAAAACGTGACATACCATGATACACACCATAAACCCAACCAGTTACTAAGTTCTATCAATGAAATATCACTACAACCAATCCACAGTTATCTTAGTTCCTTAGTTGTACCAGTTGTAACCCAACGAATCGCCAACGAACAGCCAGGAGCAGCAGCACCCACCTCAAGTCCACCAGCCATCGACCACGGCGATGTTTCTGCAAGGTGAGCCTGAGATGTCGGGATTACCCTCTGGTAAACTATGGAAAATCATCATTTTTAATGGGAAAACCATGGGAAAACCATGGGAAAACCATGGGAAAATGGTGATTTATATGGAAAGATCCACCATTTTGTAGCTGGGACAATTCACTCTTTAACAATGGCCATTTTTCAGTCGTTTTTTGTATGTTTACCAGGGGGCAATCCTGCAAAAATGATGGTTAAATTGTGGGAAATCATCAACCCTTGGCGATGATCTCATAGGGTTCACCCAGTTGGGATTTTACGGGGCTTTCTCCCAGTTGGGATTGTCATCTGTCTAGGGGACCTCCAACATGAAACCATCAACCAGTGTGGTTTCTTGGGCTGACCCTTGATAGGCTTTGAAAAGGGCTAGACCCCAATGCTTCAGGGCAAATCCATGGGAATCGTGTGAAACACAGAGGTTTGTTCGGATTGTTTTTCACCAAACGTGTTTTTTTGGGATAAAGTTCTCTAATAATGTGGTAACGCCCACAATCAAAGGGGATGATGCGGCAAAACAACAATAAATCATATGGAGGTTTCCTAAAATAGGGTACCCCCAAATCATCCATTTTCATAGGACTTTCAATTTTGAACAATCCATTTTGGGGTTTTCTGTACACCCATTTTAGGAAACTCCCATATCACCAATGATCCCAAGTTTCACCACACATAGGTTGCACTCCCCCATTTATAGTCATTTTAGAAGGGGAACCATGATCAAACCATAGTTAACCATTATAAACCATAGTTAACCATTATTAAACACTATGGACCATTATAAGCCACTATTAACAATCATTAACCATAGTTAACCATTATAAACCATAGCTAACCATTTTAGAAGGGGAACAATGATCAACCATTGGATGTCTGGTCACCCTATTTTGACACAAACTCCAATGGTTGGCCGGTTGGCATATTGGGGAAGGGTTGGCGGTTGGTGAATATGTTAATGACAGAGACCTATGAGTTTATAATATATATATATACATCCATATATGCACCAGGCCCTGCCACCCCCCCTCCCCCCCATGGGATGGGTCCCATATACTGGCCCCATATGAGATCTTCCCCCTCGCCCCTCGCCCCCCTGTGGCGTGGTGGGGGTGTGGTACTGTCCCTCTCCCCCCCCCGTGGTGTGGTGGGGGGGTGGTATGGTATGTTGGGGATGTATGGTGTGTATGGTCGGTTTGATATGGCATGTTTGGAAAGTATGGTATGTTTGGTATGTATGGTAGGTATGGTATGTATGGCATGAGTGGTTGGTATTGTATGGATGGTAGGTATGGTATGTAAGTCTGTTGGGTATGGTATGTT
>Ga0126342_10002688_pt1 | contig 28228 bp, 24 predicted proteins | sample Cyp1metagenome_FD_92528 | JGI IMG/M metagenome (GOLD analysis project Ga0126342, IMG submission 92528) | Coral microbial communities from Lord Howe Island, Old Settlement Bay, Australia - Cyphastrea 1 metagenome | ecosystem: Host-associated > Invertebrates > Cnidaria > Coral ... | reverse complement strand
TGATTTGCAGTTGCATTGACAGGTATCATACCATACCATACAGTTGGAGCGCTGCAAAAGAAAGCGCAGGGCAGTCAAAGATGCTTCAGACGCTGAAGTGGAGGTGTAAAAAGGCTTTCCGCATGCAGTTTGCCAGGGGATGCGGATGATGCAATCAGGATATACTGTAAAACGATGTAGTGAAGTCCCAAAAACGATAACTTTGACCCTAAATCGCATTTTTAAATTGAGGTTTTGCCGATCGCTCATCTAGGAGAATTTTTAAAAGTCGTCAAAAAAGTACCTTCTACATAGATCTATATAGAGGATCTCACAAGATCTCCATACAAGAACTTCCCTATAAACATCCCAAAAGGACTTTCATACGAGCACCAGTGCAGAGCATCTTCAAGATCTCAATGCGAGGACCTCTTGAGGAGGATTTCAACAGGATCTCCACAAGATTTTCTCACAAGGACCTATTCGAGATCACAATGTAAGGACACCTAGAGGATTTCACCAGGACCTCTTCAATAACTTCTCACAAGGACCTGTACAAGATCATGCAAAGTCCTCTGACAGCACGTCACTAGGAGTTCCACAAGATCTGCTCACAAGGAATTGTAAAAGACCTTGACCAAGATCTTCATGCCAGGAGCCCTAAGAGCCTAAGAAGATTTCACGATCGTTATAAAAGGACCTGCTGCTTGCAAGATCTTGATAGAGGAACCTCCCAAGAGCCTCCCACAAGAGCTTTCGTACAAGCACCTCTAAGACATCACATCTGCAAGCTCTTGGAGAGGATCTTACCAGGATCTTCACAAGATCTTCTGCTAAGGACCTGTACAGGATCATGCGAGAACCTCTTGAACCCCCTAGAGCGGAATTTACCAGGATTTCCGCAAGATCTTCTCATAAGGACCTATGCAAGATCATGCACGGACCTTTTAGAGGATGTCAGCAGGATCGTCGCAAGATCTTCTGATAAGGTCCTGTACAAGATCATTGAAGGACATCCGGCAGGATTTCGTCAGGATCTGCGCAGCATCTTCTCACAAGGACCTCTATACCAGACCTGGGTCAAGATCTTCTTATATGTACCATGAAACCCTTGCAAGAGCGTCATAGAAGGACATTCCAGCGAATCCATGAGATCTCGTTTCCAGGATCCAAGAGATTCAGCTAAAATCATGACCGCGCCACAACGAGAGCGATCCGACACGCACAAAGTGTTGAGAGGGCTGTGCGAGCCATGTCAAAATTCGCATCGCGCCACAACGAGAGCGATCTGACATGCACAAGTCCGGGAGGGTTGCGCGAGCACATGTTAGATTTTCACATAACATTGCGCGCACCACGAAAAATGAACATTGAACATGTCAAAAACGACATTTTACCTAGGTCTCAGCCACGGTTATGTCGATGTAGCGGTTCGTCATTTCGAAACGTGAATCGAATAGATAGTTTTCTGCTTTAGGGACGGGTATTCACTTGAAGAAAGTGGGCGTACTGAGCTTAAAACATCTTTGAAACAGTCTTCCGTCCAGTGTCCAGAAACGGTCTGCTGATTATGTATTGGTATCATGATCCTGTTGTAGGAGTTGATGCACGTCATACACCTCTCAGCACCACACTTTCTAATATGTCAAATGCAGGCCTCAACAGGGACAGGGTCAGGTTCAGGGACCAGGTTTTTTCATATTTCCTCCCTTGCTCGGATGTTTTTTGAAAATCCTGTTCAGTTGGCTCCAGTTTCTTGAACAGGCACTTGCGGTGTGGTTTCACGACTCGCCACTGAGGTTGTAACGTGGGGTCATGTCCACTACGGTGCAGATGATCACAGCACCGTGCTGGGCGATCAGCGCTCGGGGCGGAATGTCACTGCGATCCAAGCCAATCTGAGTGCTTTTGCGGCCATTCTGGACGACGGAACAGTGGTTGCCTGGGGTGATCCTAGAGCCGGGGGCGACTACAGTTCCTGGGGCTCACAAGAATCTTTGAAAAAATATTCAGATGATGATTCCAATAGTTATATAGATAGATGAATTCTCATGAATTTCATTGATTTTCGGTTTTGTTGGTCCTGTTGTTTGTTTGTACTCGCGTTGGATACCCTCATGTTTTGTATTTTGACTTGTTTTGATATTTCCCTCCTGGGGATTAAATTGTCTACTTTGCATTTTCTACTCCAGGATTTTGCCGGGCTGATCATGTTCGATCCGGGATCGGCAGATGTTAGTGTAACCTTCATGAACCCCCCAAAACTGTATCCCAAAGCCTTTCCCAAAAAATCTCGAAAGCTTTGGCAAAAACATGATCCAAAAAAAAACCAGTCCTACATGTCAATCAGCTGCAGTTGCCTGGAATTCTGCGTTTCATTCCTAGGTTTGGTGCGGCATCGCTTGACAAATGTCATTGCAATCCAAGCCACCGACGAGGCGTTTGCCGCGCTCAGATCCGATGGACAAGTCGTCGCATGGGGATCTCAAAGACATGGTGGCCTTTCGCTAGATGTCCTTCCAGCCCTTTGCCACGATTCTGGATCCATGGAGCTAGGAAAAGTTATGAACATATGTGAGATATCTTTGGGGTATACTTAAGTTGTGAATAGAACGGTTTAAAATGATTTAAATTGTAGGTTTGGGGTTGAAACAGGGGTCCACAGATGTTCTGTGGTTTTTGGCGATGGCAAGCCGTACTACCTGTAGCCTTTCGCGGTGGGCAGGTTGCAGGTATAATTAGATCGGTTTTGTGTTGGTTTGTCAGATCATGCCTCAGATTACATATATTATTTTGATGTGTCATATTTGCGAAAAAGTACCTTGACCTGTCAGAACATCAAGGCAGAAGATACATCAGGTAATATCTCAGCATACGTGTCAGATTACATGTCAAATGTCAGCACATACCTCAGATGATACATCAAGACAAGGGTCAAGGCTTTCTTTCGCTGCGGATGGACGTGTTTTTTGTGGCTCTGAGTTCTGGATTATCTTGAAATCGTTGGGTCCCGTACACCTAATATGAAGTACCACCCAAAATCAAACCCTGGTGAAATGTGTTGGGTCTATTCATTTTGGAGGTTCGTTGGGGGTATTCAATAGTAGGGAGGGACATGTAGGACGGGCCCCCCAGTGAAATGTTTGTTGGCCTATCTTACGGTGTCCAAATAGCTTGATAAATTCACCATAATCATCTACAGTATATCATTCCATCCCCTGGCATATTATTCTTATCTATAAATTCCCTCAATAAGGGACCCCGAATGAATAGAATAAAGGACATTCAGACCTTTCAAGATAATTTTTCATTTTTTCCATACGAACTATATGAACGTTGTCATTTTGGGTATATACCCTGCAGGTAGACGGAATTTTCAGACACAACCCATATATATATATAATAATATATATATATAGTATATAATATAATATATATATATATAATGATAATACATACATATATATATATATATATCACTATATATATATATATGTGTCTGAAAACGAGCTATCCTCCAAAATAGCCGGTGCAGGCACGAAAATGAAGAGCAACTAGCAGATAAAGATAGGGTTCCCCATTGTCAGACATATATATATATATACATATTTTATATCTACAATTGACCCTTCCAAGGCATTGCGCAACGTCACCCAAATTCAAGCGACCCAGAGTGCATTTGCCGCCCTCCGCAGTGACGGGTTCGTATCGGCCTGGGGTGATGATGCCTGTGGAGGGAACACACGGCTGGTGCAGTTCGATCTGAAGAAGGTGCTGTGGGAGTGGAGATGTCACGGGATGCTTTCCGGGTAAACATAGTAAAATTTGGATGTACCATATACCTGCACATTGTTCTTGGAATGCAAAAATATGGTTTCTAAACCCTTCAAATTGGAAGTCCAATCTCAAGAACGCTCCTGAAATTGGTGCGATTGTAGGGATGGGTCCAGTCATTAAGTGCAGAACCCCAAAAGTGAGATGGCGTGCCAGTCGAAATGATTGAGATGTTCGGGTATCTGGTTGAGGATTAATATAGCATACATTATTAGCTATGACAGGGAGCCCACATCTACTGTCTAGGACTTACTTGCAGTAGGATGTGATTGGCAGCATAAGAATCCCATTTGGGTGGTTATGGCTGAAAAATCCCCACGATTCCTAGCAGCATTTGACAAAACATAATTGTTGACATATCTCAGATATCCTCTAGTTTACCATATGTTTCCACTTGCTCACGCATGAATGGGTCAAGTGAGTCAAATCCATATCAAGATCCAGGTTGTGAATCGCCGCCTGCAGGTGACACACATTCAATCAACCAACGGTGCATTTGCTGCCATCAGAGAGCATGGGTCTGTAGTGACCTGGGGTGCCAAAATGTGTGGTGGTGACAGCCATTCCGTTCAACCTTTGCTGCACAATGTGAAGAAGATTCAATCGAACAGGCAGCTCAGAGAGGACGTAGCATCGGTTGGAACCGGTTGAAGATATAGTTATTTATTTTATGGCCACACCAAGAATTCTGATAGCGTGGCTCGTTTGTAGTTTCGCATACTGTAATTTGTCGTTTTCCCTTCCCTAAAGGTGCAATAACGATTCTTTTTTGAATGGGTGGCTCAACCCCAGGTATGCATTCGCTGCTTTAAAAGCAGACGGATCTGTTGTAACTTGGGGAGCTCAAAGTCGTGGTGGAAACAGTCTCGCAGTTCAAGCATCTCTTGTCAATGTGCAAGAGATTCAAGCCACCGACTATGCTTTTGCTGCAATCTTGGCCGACAGGACAGTTGTTGTTTGGGGGGATCCACAGCATGGTGGATCCTTCACATCCGGCATTCTGGACCCCAATTCGATTTCCGAGATCCGAAATGTGGCGGCGATTCAATCCACCAAGTCCGCCTTTGCCGCGATCTTGGCCGATGGATCAGTGGTGTCCTGGGGTTGGCCAGATCATGGCGGGGACAGTTGGGAGGTACAAGATCGCTTGAAGGATGTGAAGCAGATTCAATCCAACAATTTTGCATTTGCTGCGCTGTTAGGAGACGGAAGCGTTGTGGCTGGATCCAATAGTGCTCGACTTTTCTGCCTTGGGCGATGTTTTCCCTTCTTCTGCAGAGCTTTCCTGAAGGTGTTGGGGTATATTAATATTGCAGTAAATGTATCCCCCTTATATATTCCCAGAACAGGCCACTAGGGGAGTGCGCAAGTGTATACTTTTGGAAACATAGAGAGTGGTCCCCTCCATTTCGATTGTGCCCAGTATGCCCAAACCTATTGTTCCCAACAGGACGAATCATGAAATCATCCTACATCCCATTGCATCCCTATAGGATGCTTCGTTTATACCTCATGGTTGCTGCTAAAAGCTCTATTTATAGCCATTCATAGCGTTCAACCATATTGAACCCCTGTCAAATTCCACTGGCAAGAGACCCCAAACAGTGTGGGGGGTAGGAAGTCAACGTACCAGATACAAGCAGCAGTAGCTTAGGAACTTGTTTTGGCACAAGAAGCAACACTATGTCGACTTGTCAGGACCTCATGCCAGAACCTCATATCAGGACATCTAGGAGAATTTTAAAAAGTCGTCAAAGAAGTACCTTCCACATAGATCTATATAGAGGATCTCACAAGATCTCCATACAAGAACTTCCCTATAAACATCCCAGAAGAACTTTTAAGCACAAGTGCAGAGCATCTGCAAGATCTCAATGCGAGGACCTCTTGAGGAGGACTTCAACAGGATCTCCACAAGACTTTCTCACAAGGACCTGTGCGAGATCATAATGTAAGGGCACCTAGAGGATTTCACCAGGACCTTTTCAAGAGCTTCCCACAGGGACCTGTACAAGATCATGCAAAGTCCTCTGACAGCATTTCGCTAGGATTTCCCCAAGATCTTCTCACAAAGAATTGTAAAAGATTTTGACCAAGATCTTCATGCCAGGGCCCCTAAGAGAATTTCACGACCGTCATAAAAGGACCTGCTGCTGCTGGAGAGGATCTTACAAGATCTTGCTCCCAAGAGCCTCCCACAAGAGCTTTCATACAAGCGCCCCTAAGACATGGCATCTGCAAGATCTTCATTCAAGGACCTCTTAGTCTTAGAGAGGATCTTATGAGGATCTCCACAAGATCTTCTGTTAAGGACCTGTGCAGGATCACGCAAGAGCCTCTTAGAGAGAATTTATCAGGATTTCAACAAGATTTTCTCATAAGGGCCTGCGCAAAATCATGCAAGAACCCCTTAGTGGATGTCAGCAGGATCTTCACAACATCTTCTGATAAGGACCTGTACAAGATCACGCAAGGACATCCGACAGGATTTCATTACGAGACCTTGGTCAAGATCTTCCTATATTATGCACCATGAAACCCCTGCAAGGGCGTCATAGAAGGACATTCCAGCGAATCCATGAGATCTCGTTCCCAGGATCCAAGAGAATCAGCTAAAATCATGACCGCGCCACAACGAGAGCGATCCAACACGCACAAAGTGTTGAGAGGGCTGTGCGAGCCATGTCAAAATTCGCATCGCGCCACAACGAGAGCGATCTGACACGCACAAAGTCCGGGAGGGTTGCGCGAGCACATGTTAGATTTTTACAAAACATTGCGCACACCACGAAACATGAACATTGAACATGTCAAAAGCGACTTTTTTGTCGAGGTCTAGAAAAAAGAGCCCAAGTCCGACGAAATGGACATACAGTAGCTCAAAAAACGAGCGCGGCATGCTAGCAAAACTACACCTTTGGAAACGAGCAAAGCGCGAGAACCGTTTTGTGCGAGGCTGCACACATGGGCATCTCAAAAGGGAAATTTTGTATATTTTGTGCGAGAATTTACAATGAAAAAACCAGGGGCCACAGAGCGTACCCTGATCTAACCCTGGCCTTTGACACTTACGGCAAGAACCCTTCATTGTGGACACACTGTTTGCGGAATTAAGACCAAATTTAATCCCAATTTTTGCCTGGCTGAAACTCATTGGCGGTCACCTGGCGGGGTATTGAACCCACCAGAAACATTAAAATGACGTGGTAGATTTGCTGGTATACCACCATAACTTCCACGAAAATATTCTGGACGGTTGTTTTCCCAGCAGTCTTTATTTGACATTAGAAGTGAATTCCTAAAAAAAACCGCCGTGTTCCCAGCATCTTTGGCCCTTTCCGACTTAGGTCACCTGGGGTAATGCAGGCTACGGTGGTGACAGCAGTGCTGTCGAGCACCGGCTTCGTGGACCGGTAGTGAAGATCCAGGCGACTCAGACGGCCTTCGCGGCGATCCTGGCAGATGGAGCTGTGGTGACCTGGGGATACGACAGTCCTTTGGATGAAATGTGGCGCTGGAAATAGGGTTATATAGTTAAAAAAAACAAAATCTGAAAGAAAATGAGGAAGGTAGGTTCTGGTGGGGGTGTGAACATATACGGTAACAACATTTAGATATGTGAAGGGCTGGCCAGACTGCAAGGCACCGGAGGTAGTATAAAACACCATTTCCATCCGTATATTTAAATGTATATATGTTAAGTTGGATTCCGTATGTATGTTTAAATGGCTGGGTGGGCCGAGGAAAACCTTCCCGGAGGTAGTCTAAAATACCAGTTTGTATATTAAAAAATAGTATATTTAGATGCAATTTCCGTATTATATTCATATATATATATATACACAACTATCTATTTATAACTACATATATACTTATATATATACACATCTCTACACGTGAGGGATATATATATATAGTTATAACTATATATATATTATTTATATATTATTTATAGTTACATACATATATATATATATAAATGTATCCGAGAGAGAGATATATATATATATATATGTAAATACTTTTTGTAATCAGATTTTGATTTTGATTGATATCAGCATTGACCATGTCAGTTGGTGGTGATAGTGATGTTCTTTATGGTTACGATACATTAGTAATTCATCATGACATGATATAGTATGAATTGATATGAATGGATATACCAATATTAAATACAAATCTGGTATAGCAACGATATGATACAGAAATATGAAATCTCAATGTGACATATAAATATGCCATATACATGTGATATCACATCATATATAAATACGTTTAACTGTGATATATAAACGCCAGGTTGAATATGACATACATAGACATATGGCATTTGAAAGATGTCACAATATGTGTTCTGTGAATATCTTTTTTTGGAATGGTATATCAAAACCATGACATATGAGTATGATATTTTTATTTTTAGATACGATGACGGAGTAATTCAACTATGAAACATGACGAACAAGGATTTTAACCTGTACAATATGCCTAGGTTTGACATACGGGGTGCAAAAATAGATGAGAAAAGGACATGGCAAGTGATTAAAAAAAACCGTAGGAACAACATTAGTTTCTGGGGGAACCCGATGGTGGAGAGGCAACTTTCATGGAAAACGAACCAGGGTTGCGTGCAACAAGGGCCGGGGAAAGGCACATGTTGGCAACATGGATCGAATAATTGTGCCAACGCTTCAATGCCCATGTTGAATCCCAGAGACTTTTTGGGTTTCATTGTTTGGCCCACTGTACATATAATTATTGTATACTTCTGATTCTGCATCCTGCATATTTCCAGCCACATGATGGCAGTAAAACCGAGGGGAAATAGAATCGGGTCATTTGAACAACAATGGTTTGAACCAACAGGTATCATGCCTGAAGCAGGGACTTATGTGTACATGTTTGGGATACAATTATACGACGTACATTATCTTTCGTTGGCCCAATTCCAAACATGATTGGTTCCAAGAGTCGTCATTCAGAGCTGTGCTCATATGAGCAATGCCCCAGATTCCTGATGGTGATTATGTAACGGCCATTATATGGACGCATCCAAACGTGGCAACGTATCCTATGGTTGGTTGTAGAACCAGGATTCATGATGCATTAAGATTTTTTCGGATTGTTGAATGACAGGTTGGGTCTTGCTGGGGCAGTGATGACAGAACTCCCAAAACTTGGATGGTGTTTTTCTGTGTTGGTGTATGTCCCCAAACCATGGCCGGATATCATTTGATGTCTCATATTTTCACCCTTGGTTCCAATCTTACCATGGTTCAGAACCATACAAATTTACCATAACAGTACAAACTTACCTAGTTTATAGAAGATATGACATATTTCGAGTATGTTCAAATTATGTTCACCTAGTTTAGTCATAAACCAACAACTTGCCTATCGTTGGAGGTGAAGGTGGGAGCAGCAGCCCTGTTGAAAGGGACCTCATCTACATATGATTTGCGGCCCTGGGCGTGTCCCCATTGCGGCCTGTCGTCCTCACGTTGTGATCGCAAAGGATTTGAGTTGGATGCAGAACGCCAAGTTGACGAGGAACAGATGATTCCCCTTATCCTTACGCTTGGAGTCTTGGAGTGGAGATGATGCTGTAGACAAATATTTGAAACACATGTGGATAAAGATGTGAACAAAATATAAAGATAACATTGTAACATTGTAACGCATTCTGATCTTGGTAGATGAAAGCCAGCAACATGAACCACCGGCTTTCCTTTGCTTGAGTACCCAAGCAGAGATAGCCTATTGCTGAAAAAGCGATATGTTGTAATGGACATTGGAGAATTGCGATTTGTTTGGGTCAATCCTTCGCAAACCTTGGTGGCAGGTTGGTGGATCATTCAAGAAAATCCGGATGATGCTAGATGTCTTGCTACAGCTGCTACAGCAACAGGATGTTCACGAGATTACAAAAAGGGGTATCTCAGTACAAAGGAGTGAACCACTCCGAAATCTCCTACTCCGGGATGCTTTCCGGCTGAGTGACATCGCACAAAATGCGTTGTCCAAGCATGTTGATCTTGTTGATCAAAAAGCTGAGTACTGTCCGACCTTTGAGATTCCGAAAGCTAGCAATGTCTGGGTCAACGGACTGACCAAACCAATGGTAGCCTGAGGTATTCCGTCATGGAAGTCCCCATAGGTTCCCGTTTAGATCTACAAATGATGGGTTAATGTCGTCTGCACTAGTTAGCTGGAGGAAATCAAAGATGGGATTTCACCAGCAAAGTAAGGGTGGGTTACATTTTTTTGCTACACATGGGACATGTACGAGCTAAGCAACACGCTCTTTACAGGTATTGAAGGTTGACCAATGATGTAATTCATCGGGGGTCCTTATTCCTCCACTTTGCGAGGTTTACCACATTCTTGGCACTCAGACTCAACCAACAACCAGATTTGGCTGGTATAATTCCACGTGACTATTCATACGCAGTCGACCCAAAGTTTGGTAGAATCAAAGCAATGATGACATATTCACATCTGTCACATCTATTCAAATTGGACTTCTTTGGATGATTCAAAGATATTTTTCGGTATCACATAGTATCACCACCTGATCCACATTCGAAGATCTCCGCGTCCAGGTGCGTGAGATCTACGAGAAGATCACTGGCAAGGTGGGACGGTTAGATCGGTTGGATGTCAAGATATGGGGATGGGATGGGTCAAGTTACCTATGAAACTACCATATTTTTGGGGAATAAACATCCATTAACCAGCTCTAGGGTACCGAGGGTGCCAGGGTTGGGAACTCATAGCCATATGTCAAGATGAACAAGATATGATGTTTTGGACCGGATAGTCAAATCTTGTGCAGAATCACAGTGGGCTGTGGATTGGTCTGAGATTTTGCCTCAGACCCGGCAAGAATGAATATGTCAATATTGGTGTCAAACCTGGTGCGCGTCAACCTCTCAGAAATGAAGAGAATCCACCATCTAGGATTTGGATGTTCTGACTTGGAGTTCGCAGGCTGGATTGTTCATTTCTATGTGATATGTGTCCCAAAGGCATGCAGGTCAACTGGTTGATGTGCAAGACAGATACATATGTATATATATATATATATACATACATGTATGTGTATATATATATATATGTATATCTATATGTATATGAATATGTATATGTATATGTATGTATATATATACATATTCATATACATACATATAGTGTATACTTCGTAGCACAGGTATTTTATTTGCGTGTTACCATATGCACTTGACTGGCTTACCTACCTACATGCCTAAACAACATTAGACAACTGGAAAACCATCCAAAACACATCACACACACAAAGAATCTTTCAATTTGATAATTTTTTGTGATAACATGTGAGGCATGGGCAAACTGGCTGAGACTTCATTGATGTGGTAAACCCCGGGAAAAAATGTTTGATACAATAATAATATATATATACACATATTCAATACCATCTCAAAACATAAAATGGGCCTGGTTCATTACTTGGTTCACCACATTTTGTGGAGTCCAAAATTTGGCTTTACCAAATACATAGCCCATTTTGCGGAAAATGATCAACATTGATTCACCAGCAATTTTTGGAGTACCCCACTTTCAGAGAAACCCATGGTGAGGCGGCCTGATCAGCAATGCTGTGAGGCTGTGAAATGTGGAAGCTGCTGGTGCTTGTTGCCATGGTACTCAATGAATCTGAATGATATTTTAGTATATTTTAGTGGGGTTATATATAAGGGATTTACATGAGTACATGTTTGTTCAGAAAGACATATCATGTTAAACATATGCAGCATATGCAATCTTTTTTCTCGGGGGTTGAAGGTTCTTCATGGGGAGTTTCTTTTCGTGGTTAGAGCGGGGCTGCCATACGATTATGGTGGGGTTAAAGTGGGATAATGGGAAGATACTGTGGCTACACGGCTACACTGAGTGATAGTTGTTGTACCTGTGCTAATCTCATCCCTCCAGCAGCAACCCCCCAAAATGGTCCCAAATACGTGTCTTCTTTTTACAAAACCATGGTTTCTGGGGTTGTTGCCACTGCTGGTTGAAAACACTGTTGTGTATGGGAGGATACCAAGTTCATTCATGGCACATGAAGATGGAGCAAAACTTCTTATGGGTAAAAGGTGCCCCAAAATGGCACTATACCCGAAAAAAATACTCATTTGAATCAAGGGGGCAGATGATAATCAAATATCAAATTTAGGGTTACCCAGACAAACCCATATTTTTCCTAGACTGGTATTTTGGACGAATGGAGGGAACAAACTGCTACAAACAACAGAAAGGAACGTATCCTGAATGTCTCAGGCATTTTTGCTGAAGGGCCACCAGACCAAGACAAGCCGGCAGAAGACACAACCGTTTTATACCATTTTTGTACTGGCCGCATGCTGCTGCAGTTGGCGGTCAGCATATGCAATTCTCCAAAACCTGGTGCGTTGGCTTAGTGATGTCACAGGCAAAAGCCAGTGCCCATGAGTGCCCTCATGGCAATCTCAGATCCAATCAATTTGGCCAGACCAAGTTGGTAAACGTGACAATTTAGGTGACTTCTCCTGAGTCAAAGCTGAAACTAGGAATACTGAATACTGAATACATTTTTTCAGGGTCTGCATCGTCAACATTGAGGGACACCCCCATCAAGATTCGTGTGCAGATCCGCAGGCAGAGGGTATATTTTCGCGAACAGGCAAATATTCTGAATAATCCCATCCTGGAATCATATTAAATACATTTAAATATTTCCCCTATATTCCAGTTCACGAGTAGATCCAGCACTACATCAGTATTTTGTTTGGGGGTTGATAATTTATCATCATCCCCATGATATCTCATTGTACCACCAGGTTTGCTGAAGTCACCGTTCTTGATGGGATCCAATAACTCCACTATACTATACATCCTGCAATAGGGGAGCAAGCCACCGATCAACATCCATCAACAAACATGGGCTTGTCTCTACCCGTGGCTACCCTAAAGTTTCTCATCACTTTACTAAAAACAGCAAGCTATTTGTGGGACATTTTGGATATCTTCCATTTCTGGCAACAAACATCAAACAACAACTTAAAACTATTCCGAATACTATTCCAAAAAGTATTCCCAAACTATTCCCAAAACTATTCCAAAATATCCATGGTACAGTAGTTGCTCCGTTGGCATCACTACGTCGACTACGCTGCCAGCCCTCGCCTTGCCCATGGCAACCAGGTCGTAGCCTGGTCCAATGGTGCTCGTTTTTTCGCAAAAAAATTATTATCTATGACTATCTCTCTCTCTCTATAATATATATATATATTATATTATTTTTATAAATACATATATATATATATATATATATATGATATCACTAGGCTGGTTTCCCCCGAAATTGTCACCTCTTTTCGGCGCTTGGGACCAGGTTCTGCGACCCAAAAATCGCACGGGCATCCGACCCGTTGCTAGTCGCCGGATAAGAAAGAAGTGGAGGGTCGTGGGTATAGGATGGTATAGGGAGGCGGCATCCCAAGTACCAATTGGTTAGCAACCCATAATATACGTATATGTAACACATGTATAATCCTTACCTTACATAATATACGTAGATATAATATATACATGTTATATATGTATATACACATACATATATAATATAGACTACTCATTATATGAATTAGGGAAACTGCCGCACATAACTGGGTTGTGATATGCTTATTACTCATTTGGACCCCCAAGTAGACCTGGTGGCAGTATTCCTGGAGCAGTTCTCCCGAAGTCCAACAGTACTCGACTTGGCGAGTATACAATGCCTTGCTGCCCTACCATATCTTACTATGCATTGAACATCATTGAAATCATAAAATGTTTAACTAGTACAGAAATGATTGTTTTGGTTTTCACCATGCCTCGGTAGCAGTTTTTAGTCCCTCAACATCTCTATTCAAAAGGCCATCGATAGCAACCCCAAAGGTGGGGTGAACCATGGTGAACCTATAGGCTCTGAGAGGACACCCATCATGGTTTTGGGACTTCGGCGGTAGATTTTGTGAAACAAAAAACTCTTGGCACACTTCCTGACCGCAGTTATTTTTTTCCGAGCTCGTGCCTAAAACAAAAAGGTGCCGTGACTCAGAGCCATATCCAAAATGGCCAAGACGCGATCTTCGGGACTCTTGCAGCTGGCAGCTGTTGCTTGGCAATGCAAATAGGAAGGTGGGAATCATAGAATGCCGGATGGAGTCTTCTCAGAAAAATGGTGGTTTCTAAAAATGGAGAACCCCAAATCATCCAAACTTGGTGAGTTTTGTTGGGAACACCCATTCTTTTGGGGTATCACTCAAACGGATGCATCCACGATAGAACGATGCAGAACTTTGCCTGGCCAGCCAGAAGTGGTTTTATTCAGCATGTGTGGTTCGGATAGTTGCGGCAACAGAGGATATAGCATCTGCTGACTGAGACTATAACATACGTATATATATATATATATGTATATTACATTGTTTTTTCTTGCTTCATGTATATTATATATATATATATTTATGGTACATATATATACATATATATATATGGCACATAGATATTGCTACATAAATTGGCTGCCTTTTTCTAATTGCCCCAAGATGATTAGTCAATGCAGGTTGCCCAAAACTAGCTGGTGATACCCCACTGCGACCTGGTGAAATTCGTCAAGGTCCTTACACCTGCGACCTGGTAAAACACACTGTGACATGATCTTTGTTGTGTAAATATTTCAACCGTGCAATTTTGCGACAAAAACACATGGTCACACGGCTGTTAGCAACCCTACGTTTTTTAACTTCAATGTACGAAAACGGATCACGTTTTGCTAGTTCAGAAATGATGTGTTTGGATCATTTGACGACAAACAGTTTAAGCTGCATGTGTTTCATCCTTTTTTCATGTTGTCGCTCAGTTGGTTGTCACTTTGCCAAATTCTCCTTAAAACATCCTTAAAATCCCTTGGTAGATTCTGTCCCAGAATCTACCATTCGGAGTTGGTTGCGGTTCTTCATCTGACTGGAACTGAAGATATCATAAAGTAGCATCATGTGTGTGTGTTATCGGCCTTTTCCGTGGAACTTGCACTGAACGCCGTGAAACTTCCCTAGGTTTTATGTTGGAGCAAGCAACACAACGTCAAAGACATTTGAGCACCATGTTCCATGTCACAACACAACACCATGGGAAGCAGCACACTACATTGAGGACAATTTTTCTGGTTCGCAAAATCGTGCCCCAGCGGCTTGGTGTGTGTGGAAAGCCCTGAATCAAACGGTATCAGCAGGGGGCCATCCCTCTCATCATTGGTGGATGGCCAACGAAGAGGCCAATGATGAGATCTGTAAACGTACCTGTGACTTTCTAACTTCGGGCATGGCCAGGTGGCTAAGCCATAAGCCACCCTTGCCGACATGTAACATAGCATTACATGACTTCATTTCGTCTCATTTCATCCTCTCCCTTCGGGGTGTATCCAAGTGTGTGCAAGTGCAAGAGAAGATATCATGACGTAGCCTATCCTATGCGTGCAAGTAAACATGAAACGTTAATGCCCCACCCCACCCCATGCCAAAAACATGGCCCATCACTTGAATTCAGCTCACAGTTTTTTCCGTGCTGAGGTTGCCAGCGTCCTCTCCGCCTGCCACTGGGCCTTCGTGGGACCCAGCTCCAACACCAACCGCCTCACCCCTCGCACCTTGCGAAGAGGTGGTGGGGAGCAACGGCGCATCGGGATGACATGGGATGACCTACCAACCCCTGGAAGGCTTAAATTCCCAAATTCCACGTCTGAGATCCCCTTCCCCAAATTTTGAGGCCTCAACTTCCGAATTTCTATGACTGAGGTGGTGAGAGCGTCCCCACCGGCCTGGTTTGGCCTTCTCCGGAGGCTGAGGAGAAGCTCCGCGAGGCGGGTTGCAATTTTGGGTGAGATGTTCAAGGGATTATGACACATAATATAACATAACATAACAACATATAATATAACATACATTGGTATGATGCTATATGATATGATATAGTATACTAAATAATGATATAAAATATTGTGTAAAATATGATTTAATACTTAATATTTAATATATTTTATAATAAAATGTATTATATACTATATAATATCATATATCATATAATATTTATAATATTTAAAATAATTGAGAATATAATATATACATATATATATATACATATATCATATGATATATAATATAGTATACGATATAATTCAATATTAAAATTAAAATTATTTTATAATATAACATAAAATATTTAAAACATAGTACAATACAATACAATATAATATAATATAATAAAATATAAATTAATATAATATATGATTTATAAAATTTAATTATATATATAATATATAAAATATTTTTAAAACTATTTTATATTAAATATAATATTGAACATATGATTTAATATTTAATATTCAACATATAATTTAATATATATATTGAAAATAAAAGATAGTATTGTATATATCATAAATTTAAAATAATACATATAGTATTTAACATTTAATTTAATAGTTAATTTAAAACAAAAAAAATTAATATAATATTTAATATATGAATAATTTTTCAGAATGTAAAATAATATTATACAACTTAATATGTAAAATATAATGTATAATATTATTTAATATATGATAATATAATATAAGATAACTTATTTTATAATATAATGTAATATAATAATATAGTATAAAATGATATATATAATGCAGCATAAATATATAATATATAATAATATACTAAATAGAATGTATAACATAATGAAAACTATAATATAAAATTTAATTAATAATATAATTTAATATAATGTAATTATAACAATATAATATACAACAAATCATTTAATATACAGTATATATAATTTAATTTAACATAAAATATATAATATAAAATTAAATAATAAAAACATATATAATATAAGGTATATTAATTTTTCCTATAATGTATAATAACATACTTAATACAATTTAATATATTATTTAAAATGACTTAACATAACATAGTTAATTTTAATATTATATATATATATATAAATGGTGGGATGAATATACATATCCCATCAATTATACCATTATTAAAGATTGATCATAGTTGATTGCAATTAAATATGATTGATGGAAAATTCATCGAACTAAATGGGAAAATCATGTGATAACACTGTGATACTTATATAATGTTTTACTCAACTGGGATGACTCAATGCTGTTTTTCCCAACGACCATAGGGGTTTATGATTTATAGGGATATGATTGGGATTCTCAGGATAATGGGGAGCTTGGATTTGCGTCGATGATCTTCATGGATTATGGACAATTCATGGGTTTTTTTTGATGGGATATGTGTAATATAAACAGAATATGCAATGGGTTTTTTGATGGATATAGATATGGAAACTATTTGAACATCAAACTCCGGGATTCAATTTCATCAACCTCCGGGATTCAAGCAGCGGTATAAATATTGGGTACAGAAACTTAAATTGTTGGGGTATACAACCAACTTAATTTTTCGGGAATATCATGGGAAAAATGAAATTTTCAAACAATGGGCAATTACTCAGTTCTTTTTGATTTTCATGGGATATTTGTGGGTAAGTTGCTTTCAAAACAACAATAGTATTGGGATCAAGATCCGTTTGGTAGATTCGTGTGGTCCTTCTCCTGGGAGATGACCCCGCTGAAACAAGAAAAACCTGAGATTGGCCATGGATTTGTTCCAGGGATCTTTAATGGAAGCAACATGACGAAATCTCAGACGTTTTTTGTGGTTCAATGAGAAACGTGTTCATGCAGTTGTCGGGATTTGTATTGGTTGATTGTTTGTTTTTTTTTCGTATTTATCATCTTTAGTTCATTTGAATGTTTGACGGCGACTTTACGATTATTTTGCCAACATAAAATTTGGCATCCAAACTAGGATGTAGGTATCTACATTGGGCTTGAACCCTCACCTTAGGGGATTCAACCAACACATGTGAAACTTCAACAGGACACTTTGGAACATGATGGACAATTGGATGGAAACCTCCAGTTACTAGGGTATTGCTGGAACATTGCAAGTGAAACAGATTACCATTTGATGCCTTTAATTGGATATTTTTTCGAGAAATTGGGCGGGCGAGATACACTCAACGGTCGAACAGCCGTGTTTCTTTTCCGGTGAATCCTAACGACCCGGCTGTCCAAAGAAGTACCTCTGGCAATCAAACGTGGCTAGTGGCTAGCTGGAAAATCCTTCATTTATAAGTATTTGTAGGTGATTTCTCATTGCCACGTTTTAGTACCGAATGGTAAATCATCAAACCTTCGGTCCCATTTTCAGACAAACCTTGATCAAGAGGAACTCTTCGTGGTGATTTTTTGGGCATTTGCCATGCCAAAGATGCCTCAGAGATTCCAGAATTGGTTTCGATGGTACATTTTTGAGCAAAACTTCACATTTGACAGGAAAAAAACATGGTTTCTTTGTGTTTCCTTCAAATTTAGCTTGAATTCTGGAGAGAAATACAATGAACATCAATGAACTGCATGGCATTTTTTCCGAGTGCTCAGTGCCAAACAAGTCCCAGGTGGATGGCATCAAACTCTACCCCACTCACGCTTGGAAGGAAACTTGGATGGGACTGAGTCAAGTCCTTGGGGTACCTGTTGACTCTGTAATCAAAGAAGGCAATGTACTATAAACAGCTGATGTTATGGTTTGGAACATTTTTTATTTTTCCATATATTGTATTGGGAATAATAATCCCAACCGACTTTCATATTTTGCAGAGGGGTAGGTCAACCACCAACCAGCAGCTGATGTTATGGATCAGAGAGGTGATACATTCTATAGATTTCCGTCGATGTTGCCTAACAGAGCAATGGACAATCACCATCCTAAAGAGAGATGTTAGATATATGATATATAATGGTTATAATATGTTATAATATATGATATCATATATGGATATTACCTATATGGAAATTCATCTATCAATGGGTGATAGATTTTCCATGGATCAAATCCCATGGATTTTCCAGCTAGCCACCTGAGAAATTGCCGGAGGATAGCAGGACAAGGGGAGCATTTTAGGATTGAAAAAAACCTCCATCTTGAGGGATATAATTATATATGGTATTATATATATACACATTATAATATATATACTATAAAATATCTATATATGATCATTTTGACAGTGACAACCTGAACCTGACCAAAAAAAAGTATGTGATGGGAAAGGCAAGCTGCACACTTTGTATGACTTTTTCTTCCGAGTGCAAGTACTTTGGTAACAGTTGACAGCCGACCATGTCCTTATGTCCAAGGTTGTTGTTTTGGTTGATTGTTTCTACAAGAGTGGAATACTGGATGTTCCCACAATCATCGTATATGTTGTTGTTTCAGGATCCATCAAAGTCTTGTCATATAGAGCGGGCACAGGTGAGACAACAACCGAATACAATGTACGATCTGGTTATTTAACATAGCCATAGAAAATCACAATTTTTAATAGGTAAACCATCTATAAATTATAAATGGGTCATTTTCCATGGCTATGTTAAATAACCAGAGGGTACCCCTAATGACCATGTCCAGCACAGACACGACATCATCTTCCGTCTCATGCCATCGTCCCATTCAAATCCTATTGAAAAATACCGATCAAACCACTAGTTGGGTACATAATTACCACATAGCACCCCCCCTAAATGGATATTTGAAGTAAAGATCATCTCTACCATCATGGAACCAATCTTTTTTTTTTGGTGGGTTTAACATATTTGAACACGGCCGTCATGGAGCATCCTGGGCCCATTTTATCTCCACTGGGATGAGATAGTTGAGGCTCCAACACACATATTGCACTGCCACATCACAGACAAATTATAGTTGTAAGTTATGAAACTAATGAATCATATGACTCATATTGCTCAAACACTAATGATATGTTACAGTATTACCGTATTTTTTTTCGTTTTTTTGGCCTCACGACCTCGTTCTTTTCCCGAACTTCTGTTGGCTTCACCTGCCACATTTGTGGCTTCTGCAAGCATTATTTGTGCAGGTTCCATCCCAAACAATTGGATCATCATGCCCGAGCGACTATATAAATGTACACATAATGCTATTGTCACTGGATATATATATATATTATAATACTGCATATTAAATAATGATATATATATATATACATAATATCACAGTGTACTGTATATATATATTGGTATGTACAGAATCTGTATTGTTAATGTATCAATATATTCTTTATATAATACACATATATACATACATGATCATACATGTGTTAGTATGAGTGCAATTTCAAAATATTATAGTTTTTTCCCCCACGGGCAGACCAACGCTTTCTCCTTTCGATTCCAGGATGACATGGTGCCAATCTTGGACAGCTCCATGAAGCTGGAGGACGGCTGTAAAACAGAAACGTGGTATATATACATATTTATAGTCATCCTGAGGTCGATAAAATGTGGAATTTTCAAAGACAAACCCATTTTTAGTGATGATTGTTTTGAAATGTCTATATTCTATTTGCTCTAGCATGACTATAGGTATGGAAATGAAAAGTGGGCACATTATACTTGGGTTTCACCAGAACCCATAACCCACTATAGTGATAGACACATGGGAATCAATTACTATTCTATTACTATATGGCATGCGACATTAGTGTTACTATATGATAGCAACTGATACTAGTAGCAATTTATTCTAATATAGTGACGATACTATATGAAAAGTAAAACTACTATAGTCTAATAGTAGAATTATATTGTTGAGGTGGTATTACGAAATACAGACATATACCATATTATACTACATTATTCTATATATTACAGTGTATACTACAGTTTTTTTTTTAAATAGCGGAATGATAGAAATGTCTTGGAAAATTTGACCATCTTGGCATGTTTTTATGGGTCAACATTTCAGACCCAAAAACCCAGTAGTTTTTCTACGTAAGATGGTTCTCGCTTCAAAAACAGATCTGGAGAGAAGTCAACCATTTACAATCTAATAGTTAATAGTTAATGTATCATCTTAATAAACAACCATTGTACCATCATTTATTTTTTGTGGTAAAAGTTTTCTTTATGGTACAACATATCTGAATATTTGGTGATGAGTAGATAGACTGACTTATTGCCCAATATTATATGTCGGAAGGATATGGTAAAGATGCGCGATTGTACAAGTGGTTGTTTAGCCCCAAACGCAAACTCAAACATTCTTGTCCGAGTCACCGGTGGTGGAATTCCGATGAAACTATCACTTGGACGCACTGTAGCCAGGAATTTTGGATTTCAAATCTCAAATCCATAGATGGAGATGTCAGATGTTCCATCCACTGGTCGTTTATGGCCTGGTTTATATCCAAGCATGGAACGCCATTTTCGCTGGTTCTATGTGGGCCAATAGTGTGGTGTAGACTCCATAGTGAATCCATCAGCCAACATCATTGTAGAATCCACTATCCTGGATTCCATCTTGAATGTTGGGAATGTAAGCTGCGACATCCCCACTTGATGGTTGTGAAACCATCAAACGGTGGGCCAATTCATGTGTTGCAAGCCCATCACGAAGGTTCAGTGCCCAGACCATGTCAACCCTGGACTAGTAAGTCAACCAACCACTATATAAAGTGGGGATGTTGCATTAATTGTAACATTTTTTTTGCAACTTCTTACATAATAATGATGAGGTGTTCAATTCTTGATTATTTGTGATCAATTGGTGTTTTGAATTTACCATTTAAATTCAACACATAATATTCTATATGATTTTGATTGAACTTGGTGTATACCCCATTATGTTATTGATTTATTGTTCATCCTCATTTTCCGGTTGAAATCGCCATGTTGGAAATATACTGGTATACCGGTATACCACATTTTTAGACAAACCCATGTACCCTCTGGTAAACTAACATAGCTATGGAAATCACCATTTTTAATGGGAAAACTCACTATCAATGACCATTTTCAATAGCTTTATGTGGCTGTTTACCAGAGGGTATCATCCCAGTAATTTTATGGGTGAGCGGAGAGAGGACAAACCTGTGATCATTGGCGTGGCTGCAGACTCCGGATGCGGCAAGTGTGAAGCCTCAACGCTGTGAAAAATGCAGATTTGGCAAAATGTATTTAGAATCATGAAAAACCTAGTTGGGGGTTAGATATGTGGACTAACTTTTCAGAATTACACTACCTGGTACATCCACCGCAAACCAGAAACTTTGATCATTCCCGTAAAGGCTGGCTGACGTTGAAATGGGACCCCAAAGATCCAGAGATCGTGCCCGTGAGCATAGACTATGTTGGGAACTAGACATAACTAGGAGACAATTTTGGTGCACTTAATGTACTTAAGCACTCTCACGTGGTCCATAGTGAAAGCCAGGGTTGAATAACTAGAGAGGTCATAAGCCTATAAGTTGAGATCCATACCCACTACACGTGTCAAAATGTCACACACATATATATATATATATAATATGAATTTCGAATCATGGATATGCCTTGAAAGCCTCTCGCAAAACAAATCGTGGCAAAGAAAACTATCTGTCACTTGTAGGGGATTTCCTTATTCCAACATGGTCAGAATGGTGTATTGTTCATTCCCCTTAGTTGTGTATGTACATCATGTATTTATACATGATGTGTATACATCTAGATGTTTCTATTTACATATATAAATCTAAGTACATATTCACATCTATGTTTTTTTTCGCATATTAGTAATGTGTACATCATCGTCGATCCAGTTTCCAAGGTCCACCTTCTTGCGACGCATCTTGGGTGCCCTGGGCACTGAAGTGAAGCCTGGGCCGCTGGGTCCAATGGAACAGCGCTGGTACGAGCGTTGGGAGACATGCCTTATGACTAATGGATTATTCCATGGATATATGTATATATATAGAGGATATGTAGGATATATAGGATATACAGAATATATATATATATATAATATTAATTTATATTATATACATAGTAATGATACAGGATATATAGGATATACAGAATATATATATATATATATATTATATTAATTTATATTATATACATAGTAATGATATAGGATATATAGGATATACAGGAATGTAGGATTATATATAGTAGATGGACATAGGGAATATAGGATTATAATGGATTATAACAGGAATATTAGTGGCTTATAGGAGATATACTTGGAATTTCACGGGAAAATATGATATATAACCAACAATCAAGGGATTTGTGTAAATGAGGAGAGGCTGCTAAACCCTGGTTGGTTTTTGATTATATCTGGGTATACTATGTCATACTATCCAAGATTAATTGGGATTGTCACAATTGACAATCCATTGGGGTGGACACTGATCAACTAGAGTTTATGGTGGATTTATCATAGTCATAGTTAACTACACCTGTTGGGTTTCTGGTGGACATTAATCATTGACTAACTATTATAATTGTTGGGTTTATAGTGACAACTATATTTACCCTCTGGTAAACTAACATAACTATGGAAAATCACCATTTTTAATGGGAAAATCCACTATAAATGGTCATTTTCAATAGCTACGTTAAATTACCAGAGGGTAGGGGGGCCACCACCATCCGTAGGGGGTGTCGATTTCTGGTGAAATGATCCATGGCCAATTTTGGATGAATCCCCGTGGAATGAACATTGCAGAACCCACCGTGGAATCCGTGGTTGGAACGTGGTTGGATTCACGGTATTCACTGACATTTCAGCTTATTTTAAGTGATGTTCACCACAGTTTTTGTGTTTTTGGGGTTGATTTCTTGGAATCGTTATTCAACAGCTAGCATGATGATACTGATTCAACAAGCAAACTGTGGTTGTGAGTCGTTCCAGTATTTGTACACCTGGCCATCGTACCCTGAATTCGTTTACTACGACTCCCAAATCAAACCTATGATTGTAGCTATCCTTTTCAAATCTCCACATTTTCCAGCAAACACATAAACACAAATGGATGATTTATTAATATTTATTGCCTCAATTTTGGTCGGTTCAATGGGTTTGGACCTGGTACCATGGGGTACCCGTAAAAATCTGTTGGTGCATCACGCAATCCCATAGACATAGCCATATGTAAAAAACGGGGTAGATGAATCATTTTCAGACCCATCCCAGAAATTCTGGATTATATCATATATATATATATATCATATGAAATATTATTCCAAACTTTGGATAAACAAATACCTCTATTAGTTGCACCAAAAAATGGATGGCACCGATTTGTTGCACCTCGATGGATGGCAGATCTAGCCATTGCCCATTTTTCGGCCGTCCTGCCATGTCCTGCCATCCGTCGTTAAGGCACACTGCCATCGGTGACATGATGACTGTCATCTGCCTGGACGATTATCACACCAACGACCGCGCGGGACGCAAGGCCTTTCGACTTGGAAGACTTGGAAGACTTGGAAGACTTGGCCGGTAGATCCCACGGCCAAAAAAAGGCGATGTACATCATGAGTTATCTGATACTTGAGTTTTACCATTATACCAGATTAATCCATATTATACCATAATTGGTGAATTGATATTTTTTTTGTTACTGATTCAGCAAAGATTGTGGAGTTCTGAAGCTTCATGAACCCCCACTGTAAAAGTAGATATAGGTTATCCATGACATAGTTCCTCAGTTCGAGCTACTGCGGTACACCATACATTGATTTTTTGTTGATCTTCCTGTCAAGGAAAGCATGAAGCTTACAACTTACAACCTGGGGCGTCTGAGCTGTTTCATCACTTGGTGAAACATGTTCCGGATTACTACATTAGTGCTAGCCAGTATATAGAGAAAAACAACATTTAAAAAAAAACAGTTGATTAGAATTCGGATAGATATTTTTTTTGGGTTTGCCCATCCTGATTATTCTAAGTTGATGTATCAATCCGCGGGGGTGGGGGCAAGTTTTATGAGTTATGGACATGATCATCGCCAAGTCATTCTCATAGATTGGGATACCCGGATCTGGAAATCAGCTCCGTGGGTGGCTGGGAAATCACCATACACGGGGGAAATTTCCAGCTAGCCATGTTTGAATCCTGGAGGGGAGAAAAGAACATGTTCCATGTTCCTACACTTAGAAGAACTAAAGACTGGGGAATATTTGATAACGAATCTCTGACTTTGATCAAGGGTTCACAGGAAACTCCTGTTTCAATGGCAAAAACCTGGCTTTCTGGCAATGTTCCAATGGCAAAAACACCTGGTGGCCATTAAAATCTCAAGATATCTCAAGTGACCATCATATATCATCATATGCCATTTACATTCACATATGTTCAGAAAGCATTGCAAATCCGGTCACTTGGGGTATGCGACCCACCAGGCAAAACCCCAGTGATAGATTTTTGGCTTTATAGACCTATCCTAGGGATTTCACCAAGATTCTTCTTATATCATCTTATATCTTCTTATCAATTTTGGCCAAACAATAATGTATAATAATGTATCAACCACTCGAAAGTCCAGAAATCCCAAAATTTTCCATATATGCTAGTGATATTATATCATATACTATCATATAATCCATATATCCAATTTATTTCACATAACTCCTAGGACCGGTCCACTGGGACCTCCGACTGCCAGGCCACTGGGCTCACCGCTCTGGATGCCCGGGAGAACGACTTCGACCTCATGGGCGTGCAAATCGAGGCCCTGAAGCAAGGCGCGGGCCGCAGGGGAAATCGAAATGTCAACTGCCCTGCAGGCCCTGGTCGGTCAGGTTGAGAAATGTTGAGAAAATGGGTTGGTTTCCTATGGGTACCCACTGCCAGGTGCTCCTTGTTGGATAGAAATGGCAAAATTTCTAGGCCCAAATCAATTGGGATTTAATTGCTACTTAAGATGGAGGTACCCCCAATCACCCGACTTTATACCTTTTGTTTGTACCATTTGACTACTGAAATTCATGGCTTTGGGAAGGGAGTTGATCCCTCACCAAAGGTGGCGATACCATGGGGTATCGGATAGTGCTGAAAATCGTGGAGTTTACGGTAAACATGGTGCAGTGATGTGCAGTAAAAATCATGGCCACCTATAAAAGTGATGGCCCATCAGATTGGAAACACGGTCGAAAAATCACAGCAATTCTTATGAAATTTGGCAATTTTCTCAAGCTCATCCCTGAAGCCGTGAAATAAACTCGGGATCCAGGCAAGGCTGTCTACAAGCCCATCTACAACCACGACACCGGCAACAAGGAGAACCTGAGAAAACAGATGTGGGATGGACTTCGTGTATGATTGGGTCACATCTATATCAGAAACAGCTAAACTATGCGAAACTTAGTTTGTTCTTTTAGGGAAGAATCCCTTGAAGGTGCCTCAATTCTGTAGAGGTATGGCTCAAACATCATGTGCCTTTATAGTATTATAGTAAATGATAATGATACCATATACAGTTCATATATACCTATATTATATAATCCTATATACCTATATATATATATAATATACCTATATGTATAATATATACCTATATATAATATATATTATATGTAATATACATGATGTATATAATATACATGATGTATATAATATACATGATGTATATAATATACATGATATATATAATATACATATATATATATTATATTAATATCGATTCCTTTTGCCTTGCCAAAAGCTGCGTTCCGAAGGATCCTCCTGAGTTGATCGAGCCCAACAAGGTCATGGTCTTCGAAGGCTTGCACCCCATCTACGATGAGAAGGCCACGGCGAGGGCGCCGCTACAACCGTTCCCCGCGGTTGTTTTGTTGCAGTAACAGTAAAATCCTGCACCATTTAGTAGATGGTTGATCCATGTTTATCTTATTATAATGGGATTTAATGGGATTTAATGGGATTTAATCAACTAATATCAACTATCAATGGGGAAGAACATGATTTTCATGGGATTTTATAGTGATTTAATGGGATATGAATGGGATATACCCTCTGGTTGTTCAACATAGCCATGGGAAATGGCCCATTTATAGTTTTAGATGGTTTACCTATGAAAAATGGTGATATTCCATGGCTATGTTAAATAACCAGATGGTAAACCAAACGCTTAGACTGTTCTTATGAACCTAAAAACGCTAGGTTGGTTGATTGCAACGTAACCATCACATCTTATAACCCCAATATCTATGGATGTTCATGGTACGCATATCAAGGTAATTTTTTAGTGACCTCACTGGAATCATGGTCCCCAAATGGCCCCACATTTCAGCTTAGTGAAATATTAAAATATACTCAGAATATATATATATAATTAATTATATAGATATATATTCACTCATATATGTATATAAATATACAGTATACATACAGTATACTGCTCGTTATTAATCAACCTATCGGATGAACTGGATCACCTCAGGCGCGCTCGCAGCTCGACCTTGCCATTTACATTGACATTGTGATGCTTGGAACTGCATCAGAAAGTCCTTTCGGAGATAGGTGAGTTGGTTTATTGCACTAGGCTAATACTGCTGGATCTATGGCGGATAGATATGAATATATATATAGTGGATTTATGGTGGATATATGGACTTGGACAGGTAGGATTTCTGTAGGTTTTCAAATACATCTCCAACGAGAAAGGGAGATTTGAATGGATCTAACCAAAGAACTGGGTCGACCATCCTGTTTTTGTCGTGTCAGATCGATATCTTCAATTGTTAGTTGTTATCAGTCAGCATTTCTCAGCACTTGGGAATTGTCAACCCATATCTGGCAGTGAAGCACATATGTGGTAAACACATTAGCCAACAAAAGTAGTTAAATTTCAACGTATTGTTGTATATTGTATTGGCATTCTTTGGCATTTGAACAATTTTGTGGAAAGCCAACTTCATTAACAATTATAATGATATGATTAGCATGTTTTGTATTGTCGCTAAATCATCCCCTGCCTAAGTTTGGATCCATTTTGAAAAACGCATCGGAATCTATATAATTGAGAAACCATTGTGATCAAATCATCCCATTTTGACAGCAATTCTTATTGAATAGATCAACATAAACCATGTTTTCAGTCATCTATTAAACCTATTTGCATGTTTGTTGAATAGTGAAAGAATCCCGATTTGCTGGACCCTCCAAGTAACATAGACAGTTGTCACAATCTATGTTGGTTAGAGGGTTGGTGTTCTGTTTTAAACAACATGTAAATGTAACATGTCTCTGTGGAAAAAAACTAGATTACAAGAGATTATCCGCAATTTTCTAAGTTGGGATGAATATAAATATATATATATATTGACGGACTGAAACTTAGAATGCGCACTTGGAAGCGGCACTCCACACGTGCAAAACTGAAAAATTGCATTTTACCAGCATTTCGGAACTTAGAATGCGTCCCCCCACCT
>Ga0126342_10002687_pt1 | contig 28229 bp, 32 predicted proteins | sample Cyp1metagenome_FD_92528 | JGI IMG/M metagenome (GOLD analysis project Ga0126342, IMG submission 92528) | Coral microbial communities from Lord Howe Island, Old Settlement Bay, Australia - Cyphastrea 1 metagenome | ecosystem: Host-associated > Invertebrates > Cnidaria > Coral ... | reverse complement strand
GATTCATTGGAGGTACCTACCATATATAAGGCCTATTTTTTAGGCCTATGTAAGGGAATATCCCCACAAAATATGGCCTTATATGGTACAGTACCTCCATTTTAGGATCCTGGAATTCCCATTCATTGGAGGGTTTTCATCGATCTCAGCAGGGTCAGTTTGGGTTGGAGGGCCATTGGGCTTTTCCACGGGCTGGATGGGGTGGATGCCGCAGACAGCTTGCAGGACTTGCATCACAACGTTCAGGATGTCCGTCCTCTATACATATATACATATGCATATAATTGCATACAGATCAATGCGGTAAATCCAATATTAAAGCTGTCCAGGTTACCAACAGTTTGGGGATCACTGTAAATCACCCCAAATAGGGTTATACCTAATAAACAAGTGGGGGCGGTCCTCAGCAGGTTTACCACGGGCCCTGAACGATAACCTCCAAAATCTTGAGGGCACTTTCTATCTTGTTTGTTTGGTGATAAAGGGTCAAGAAAATGAAGGTTCATCATTGTTTGGCAGCTCTTGGTACCCTCCTGCAAACTGGCATAGATGTGGAAAACCCACCATTTAAGTGGATTGCTTTCCCACCAAAAAAAACCATATGAAACCATGATTTTTTTTCAGGGGTTTGCCACAATTTGCCACATCTATGTTAGTTTGCCACATCGGGTAACAAGCATTCTCAGTGATCATCCATGATCCCCATGATCCAATTAAGGAGAGCTCGCAAGACCTTGCAGGCGATCGACCAGGTGACCTGCGACCGCCATCGTCGATTTGAGAGTGAAGAATCACATAGAATCACTATGGCCATTTATTAGTTATAACTGGTTATTTCTATGGGATTATACAATCTATAAATGGGGTTTTCTTAGTACTTATAACTGGTATTTTGGGCCATAACTGTAGAATCACTATAGATTCGATAGATGCTGAGAACTTCAGCTCTCTTGGGCCCAAAAAATTCTCGACTCTTCATGGACCAGTCATAGAACCGACTGTATCAGGTCAATTTCAGGTGTCGAATTCCTGGACTGCAGCAGTTCATTTCGCGGATCCATTGATAGTCCAGAGTTACCAGCCCAAATGCTCGGATTTTCTTCGCGTTTTGTTTTTTGGTGCCTGGGAATCCAATGAATTCAATGTGTTTTCCATCTGAATATATCTGAATCCAATGGGAGATACGGGAGAATGATCCCCAGTTTTTTTTGTGCAGAGGTCTTTGTTGAGCTACTGGAAGAGGATCGGGGCAAAGCCCTCCGGCGAGAAATTCTGAAGGTGCTTCGCCGTATCGGCTCTGCACAGCTTGGCCAGGATTTTGTTATGCAGAGGGAGCCATTCCAGATCTTTGTTGATCTGTGATGTTTCATGGATATTTCGTGATAGCCAATGATCATGAGCGTTTCTGATATTATGATTTTTGTCTAATTCTTCTTCATGTGGGCAATATACAACATACTTCGATATGATTAGATAGATAAGTCTATCAAGTTTGTCATATTTTCTAATCCATGAGAGTCTCTATTCTTGTAATTTTGATGGAGTCATAAAACCACATAAATAAAACAATATAAAACCATATAAACCACATATAAAACCATATAAAACCAACATAACACCGTATAAAAGCAGCACCAAGATCACTGGGGGCCGTTAAAAAAATGCAACTTGCAGATCTTTCTTCGGCTCCTGGCTCGAGGTCATCGAGGATTTGGGACCCACGGAGCAACTGGCTCAAGACCTGGTGGATGAACCAGGCAAGTAAACCATTACCATCTGGTTATGAAAAACATACGTAGCTATTGAAAATTGCCCATTTATAATATTTATAGTTGATTTTTACCAATTCAAAATGGTGATGTTCCAAAATATCAGTTACCCTCTGGTAAACTAAGATAACTATGGAAAATCACCATTTTTAATGGGTAAACTCACTAAAAATGGCAATTTTCAATAGCTATGTTAAATTACCAGAGGGTAACAATGATGAACATTCTCTTAAAGATAGAACTTGGTACTTGGACATATTGCAAGACATATTGCATCATTGCATCATTTGTTGTTCAGAATGAACTCTTGCGAACTTGAAACTAATGATAATGATTATGATATATTATCATATACTCTCCGGTCAGCTATCGTGGAAGTCGTTTTCAGCTTAATTTTCTTCGGCTTCCAGGTTAGTCATTTCTCGGGGATGAAGCAGGTCGAATCTAACCAGGAAGCAGGAAACATTTTGTTGGCAACTTCTTGGTTGGCCGACCCAACCTGGGTGAACACCCACTTTTTAGGTAAACCCAGAACCAAACCATCAATTTCGATTGGCCAAATGTAGGTTCTTGGTTAGCTAGACCTTGAACAAACCCCAGACCTGCCTACTGGGGTTGCTTGTGGTCAATGGGATGGACATGAACACCACACGACATGATGAGATTTATTTGCCACGAGTTAAAAAAACAACGAACAACAACAAATAACACACACACACATGATTATAATGTTTGTTTTTTTTAGCTGGTGTGATTTGAAGGTCGTTTTATCTAATACCGCTTATTGCCCAATGTCAAAATGGAAAAACACTAAAGAGTTTAAATGTTTGTTTAATGGAACCATGTTGAAAACTATTTTTTCCATATCAATGTACGATGTCGCCAAGTTGGGCCAAGTTCCTACCCTTTGGATGGCGACAGTCACAATTCCAGGTGTGGTGAACGATCCAGACGCTGTACTGCAGAAAACCGATGCCCTGGGACGCGTCTTGCGGCTCTGTGTGGCATGGAGTAATGAGGCGGATGATTGCTGGAAGCTCGGCTGGGGGTAGGGAAATTGGCCAGAGATATTTGGGGGAAATTTTGAGTGAAATATGGGTAGATCATGCCCCGGAAATCGAAGTTCTGGCTGGGTATCTAAGGTTAGCCATGGTGGTATTTCTGGTGTGGGGATGTGTGGGGAATTAGGTCCGCTTGGTCCTGACATTTGTTGCGGAACACATGGTGTGGAATTTTGGGTTTGATAGCTTGGGCTCCAGCCACAGATGAGGAATTGGTCCTGCAACGTGGCTTGTCGGATCTTGTCGGCGACCTTTTGCTGCGGTTTGCTTGGGAGTGCGGAGCTGTGAAAGTGTTTTTTTGTTTTTTTTCTTGTCTCATTCCTTCTAGCAGCAGCAGCCGCTGCTTTTTCTGAAGTTCCCTCTTCTGCAACGACAGGCAGTTGCGCGAGGGATTCCCCCGATCTTTTCATCAGTGTTGGTTCGGAAACTTTCCCCCGCACGATGGCGATTTGACCAACAGAAAGAGAAGGAATTCTGGAACAACATCCACCAACATTGGGGAGTTTCAGCGACAACAAGGGGATGTGGGGGGATGTGACCAGCCAAAACATGGTCAACCCTCAAGTGCCGAAGCTCTCTGCCTTCGAGGTTCAAGAACTGGACGAAGCTAGGGACAATTACCTGATTGCCATCGACATTTTGATCGACCTGGAAGAGTTCTGAGGAGCTGAGAGGAGCTGAAGCTGCCGCTGGCATCTGCCGACCTCCCCCCCAAAAAGGAAAAGATGCAGTGTGCGGAGCAGAGTTGATGGAGATACCTGGGGGGGTTGTTGAAGATGCAAGACTTGGAGCCTGGTGCAATGCGGTGCAAATGGAGCCATTCTTTTTGGGAAGCCAACTGATAGAGAGATGCAAATCTGAGCAAAAAGAGTGTCAAATGAGTCAAACGGATCAAACATCCATGTTCAGCACAGTATCCTTGAAGTTCCCAGTTCCATCCAGTTCCCATACGCAGCCAGAGTCGCGATTCGAACGACAGCCAGGCGGAGAAAAAGGTGAGGTCGATCCGAGATCGAGCTCCTTGCATTGCAATGGCAATGGGTTGGGACCGGTTGTGAGGTGGCCGTCAACGACCTCGGAGTGTTCAAGTTAGGGTATGCTGGGGATGAGATTTGGCTCAGACTTCGAACACTGTGATTTTTCAAGACTTCCAACATAAGTCTCTTCTGAGCTTCACTGTCAAATACTGTAAATACAATTTTTGTTAAGTTGCTAGATGTTGCCTCTGCTGTAGCCGTTTCGGCCCCATAATATCCCATAACCCCAAAATTAATGGCTGGCGGTTTCAATGTGTTCTATTTCCATTTCCGTGATGATCCGAAATCACTTATCAGTCTAAACCATATAGAACCATATCCATATCTTATTAAACACTCTTAAACCATCTTAAACCATCTTAAACCACCGTTTTTCCCCCATTTTTTTTATCACCACTGGCCGTTGAAAAAGCGCCTGTCCTCATCACCCGACGGAGCCATGGAGAGCGTGACCTGCCTGGGTCGTCCCTGTAGCGTGGAAAAAAAGCATCTGCGGAGACGGGACTTAGAAGAGGAGGTCCTATTGCTGAGGGAACAAGTGAGTGACCCGGTGAGCAAAGTGAGCAAACAGCTGGTGATTTGAAAGGATTTATGAAATATTTAAGAACCAAACAGCGGATTTCCGGATTTCAGGAGAAGTGATGAAAGATGGGAGTCACCAGGAAAATGGTGATTTATATCATATATAAAATATATATAGAGGGTTGTACTAACTAGTGACTGAGGATGTAAGTGGGCTTATTAACCAGCAAATGATGGGGAATCATAGGGAATCAAGACATATTAAACCACCATCTATTGGGATAGTTTGAATGAGTACTTGTTGGTGGTTATAGCTTCAACATTTTTCAACCACAGAAATCCAGAATTTTGGATTGATCCCCCGTGACGATGACATTTTTCAGGGGCTCAACCACACATCAGACAGTCATTGGGTTGAGAAGCTGTTGGGAAACTTGACCTGGTTGGATCTGGTCGGAAATCCGCCAGTATTTCTGTGGGGATTTCGCAACTGTTTCCAAGTGGAAATCGACACCAAATAATCAAGAGACTGCAGATCCCTAGTGCATGTTCTTTGTGGCTTCTCATCATTGTTTGGAAACAAGACGAATGTACAAAACAGAGGCATAGAATGATACATACAACATACAAATGGGCCTACATGAAATTACCATTTTCATGGTGACCTTATTTTCACCGAAACCCCAAAAATGTACATGGCACACGGTTGTAGATACCTGCGGAAAACCATCATATCTGTGGAAAAAAATAGGGTGAAGACGACCAGGCCATCCCTTTCATCCCCCGTCTGCTGGAGATTTCTCCCAAAGTCCATCCACAATTTCGGGGACACGACTTGTGTAGATGGCCAAGCCATCTGTCTGTAGGAGAGTTTTCCCATGTTTTCCCCCCAATCAGATGGGTTAATTGGCAAACTTATCTAGCTATACCCTGACCCAATCCTCTCGGTCACCATGATCCCCTTGTGAGATGTGGCTGGCATGAGTTGGAACTCCCCTTACCTCGGATGGTTTTATCTACACATTTGGCCAGACATTGTTTATTCACCAAACCAACCTTTGCATCTGCAAAAGGGAACATTGATCCAATGTTGAATGATCATGGGCTTGCCTCGTGGCTTCAACCAACGAGCATGAGCTATACCGTCAGTGGGTTTGTCTGAAACAGGGCGCCCCTCAACGCACAGCTGAATCATCAAGTTCCGCCCAAAATGGGCCATGGGTTAACCATGGTTAACCCCATTTTCAGACCCAGCATCTGCGTCGCCCAGGAGATTTGGCCGACATGAACATGTTGCTCCGCCGCGAGCTCACCTGCCGCGTTCACCGTGTTGAGTCCGTGGCGGAGACCTTCGAAAGCTGTTCCAACGGCGCGCGCGAGGAGGGCGACGACATCTTGGACCCCGCGCACGTGACGCTGCACGGACAGCTGATGAGTGTCCGCAAGACCTCGAAGAGCGGTGGCAGGGTCAGCGTGTCTGGGATCAAATGGAGGGTTGAGGTTTCATGGCCAGTGATTCATAGATGGGGAATTGACCCAACAATGAGGTTTTTTCATGGTTTTTCGGGGTTTTGACTTGGAAGGCTTGAGACTGCCGACAGTGGGGTGCCTGGAATCGGCGGCCAGAGATTCAGTTAGCCATTGGATCCCATTGAGAATTGTGACACCCAAAGATGTTGAATCACCTCGGAGACGAATCTGCTAGAGCTGATGCATGGGCTCATGAGAAAGTGTCAAGAAACTGTTTCAGCTGGGGCTGATCCAACTGTCGTCCAAGGTGCGGGAAGAAGATGATGATGAGAATCTTCTGGGTGATGATGGCATCAGCCCAGGCCACATGGCTCCCACCGAAAGCATCCGGGAACTGCAGCAGAACGTGGCTTGGACGAGGGCAGGTTTGCTCCAGGGAGTCAGGCCCCAAACATTTGGACCAGCAACGATCCTGTTTTTCGGAGCAAGGGATTTCTTACCCCCCCAGGGGAACACCAAGCCATACAACCACCACTTGTTATATTTGTTATCATGATCTAATCCCCGTTAAATGTATATATATATATATACACTTTAAATCAGCTATAGTAAAACCATGTAAAACCACCAGAATTTTGCCCCGAATGATTTGTTTTTTGCATCAACCCTTTCAACCAGTCCCAAAAACTATGTCCTCCCCGTGGACCAGCCCGTGGTTCTAAGGTGAAACTCAGTGAGCTCTTTATGTCCGGCATCAACAGCTCCTCAGCGCGCGCCAGCGTCTTGGGCAAGGGCCGCTGCCTCCGGGTTTTGATCTTTTCATGGGCCTTTCTCTTTGTAATCTTTGTGCCCTGGCCAAGTTCAATTGGGCGAACTGAGGATTTTTTCGTTGATGAACTTGTGGGTAGGTTTTTGAATGTATATATATATATATACAAGCATATATTATATATAATATTGTTATTTGGAGTGTGTTTTCTTTTGGATTTTGACATTATTTTGATTGTATAGGCAATAGATACGCCCCGGCTAGAAAGCACGTTTTTTCGTTTTTGTTTTCCTTGGGCCATATTTAGGATTCATATTTGATATGAAGTTTGAAATGGGGCTGGATTTCACCAGCCAAACTTAATTTATCCAACACTTGTAAAGCCGAAAAAGCCAAATTGTTTAGTTCAAAGCCTGGAAACGGGACATGAGTAATGGCACATAATGGAATATGTCCAATCAAAATCAATCAAACATGGAATTCAAGAGACACGAAATCTATCACAAGCATTCACAAGCTTGGGTATGGTTACCAAGCATCTCAAACTGACCCTGTTTTCCACTAAGTATAATTATTTCTTGTAAGATTTTCCTTCAAACTTTCCGTCATTCCAAGTCAGGGTCGACCAGCCAGGATGATGCCTTAAATCCCCACCATATCCCCTTGGAAAATCCTTATAGCATCTAACTGGCATAGTTGGTTTCATCCCCTATGTTTTGCCGGTGAGTTTCCATAAAGAGATCCATCAGTCAATCCATTTGGATATTTTGAATCCGCGGAATCCGCATGGTAAAAACCTACTATATCCCATCATATGCACCCAAAACATTTTTTTTAATTATCAAACCATATCAAACCCAAATGATGGTGATGACGTCCTCAGTTCCTCAGGCTTAAATTGGTCAAATCCCCCAAATTTCACTAGATACTCACTTAACAATTGGTTGGATCATTTAAATCCCTAAAGATTCATGAATACCCAATGTATAGCTATGAATATCCATGAATCTCCCCATTTTTTGGTTAATAATCATGATGAACTATAATGGTCATGTGCAACTCTAAACATACAGTTACAAAGGTTATAATTATCTTGATATATACATATATATATATATATTTATATATAATCTTTAAACAATCACGAAAGCTAGCGTGCTAGCTGGAGTTGGATTTGCTTTGGCAATGACTTGGAGGCAGACTGGATACAATGCCCCTGATGTTGGAGGTCGAACTGACTGCATGGGTACGTAGGGCACATTTTCGCGCGTATTTACGGTTGCAGCCTTTGGAATGTGATACGCAAACAGTCCTCTTTGCTCACCGCAAGCAAAACCACAATAAGACCATCTTGGCCCTATCCTGATTATATCATTTTTACGTACCAGCGTACGCGCATGTTTCTGCATGCGGCATTTTGGGTCTAATGCGTAAAGGGTGCTGACCAGAAACGAAACCATGAGGTAACCGTACAAACCTCACAGCACACGTTGTCGACCACCGTGACGTGCATATTTCTGCATGTGACATCGTGGGTACGACGCCCAAAGAGTAAAATGAGCCCAACAAAAATACAATCACGCTGGAACCACCGAACCACACAACCTTTTCTGCTTGTATCATTTTGCTGCACAACACAGGTGGTAGGACACATTTTTGCGCGTGTGGCAGGTTGCACCATTTGGAATGTGATATGCAAACATTCATCTTGCTCTTGCCTGTAGGAAGCAAAGCCACGATAAGACCATCTTGGCCCTATCCTGGTTAAAAAAAAATTGCATACCACCGTAGTGGAAGGCTGCATCGCACATAGGCAATGAGCGAAGAAGAGGATGTACCCATTCTTGCACAACCTCATTGCCAAACTAGCTTTCGTCCCCTTCGCTTCGGCCTCAAGTTAGTATCTATATAGTTAAGTTAAAACAACTCTTTTTTGATTATAATTATAATGATCATTATAATGATAATGACAATGGCAATGATATACATATTAATTATAGATACTGATAGATAATAATAGTACAGTAATTACCTACAAGCATCTATAATATCATAGTTACTTGCATATAAATAATATATAGTAATTCAATGGCCACTTCAGGTACCTAAATTGGAGGTACCTACCATATATAAGGCCCATGTAAGGGGTATGTTTTTGGGGCCTTTGGGGATATACACCCAAAATATGGTTTTATATGGTACTAACGTACCTCCATTTTAGGATCCTGAATTTCCCATTGATCATAGAATTGGATGATGGGAAAATTTACAGGAACCCCCTATATTTGATGGTAAAAACTATGGTTTCCTGTAGATTTTCCTTAAACCAATCCATTGATGGTGGCCCCACCTCAGGTGCTGGTGGCCTCCTCTACGAGCCTCGGCGCCGTCTCGGAGTTCTTCTACGGTGACACGTTGCAGGCGGTGCGCGCGGCCCACGCGGCGGAGACGGCGCATGGGGAAAACCACGGGGAGCATATGGAGCCCGAGGAGGACATGGGGGATGGATGGGGATGGATGGGGATGGATGGGGATGGATGGGGATGGATGGGGATGGATGGGGTTAGGCTCCAAACTAACATGGCCATGGTTAAAATGGATGAACATGGACCATGAACATAGATGATATTAGATGATTTAGCTATTCAAAATGGTGATTTTCTATAGCTCTAGAATCTCTAGAACATTCCCCATAGTAGTTGAGGGTATGAAAAATGGGAGAGAGATATCCACAATAGTGTTTTTGGATGCTTTTTTGGAGGCATATATTCTTGGGTCCGGGTGGTTAAGGACATTTCACCCACATATGGATTGCATGGCTTCAAATCTTGCTGAGGACCATGATGACCATGGCGGCGAGCACCAGAACTCCGAGTGGGCCAGTGTGCACGTGGAGATTGATGGGGTTGATGGCGAACACCAGGGCGCTCACCATCGAAGATTGGGTGGAGGCACATCGCCGCTGCTACGCAACATTGCGTTTTGTTTGACGACCTGTGGGATGGTGGCCTTTTTTGTGGGACTTTGCAAGAAACTCTGCTGAAGAAAAACTGAAGTCTTTCACCTGTGGGAGATTTTTCACCGTTTCCAAGGATATTATGATTATTATGCTCAACTGACCCCATACCCAAATTACTCGTACATATCCATTATATCCCTAGAGACTCCACAATCATATCCTCGTTATTCCCGCATTGTGTCACCAATAATATACTCCCATTTTATAGTCCGATGATATATTTTGGCAATCACATTTTTTCTATATATATATATTATATATATTGCAATATTAATATTGTAACATTACATATAGCAATCCCCAAAAAGATAGACACATGATGTATCCAGGATGGTTTATAGATGCCATTTCTCTCGTAATTTCCAGGTTCACAACTTCTATTTTTTTGGGGGTTACTACCATTATCATCTCCTACTGTATCATAGTGACCTGACCTAGTCTGTTTCTGAGGCAACCGTTAATCCTGGGCTATTTGTTGGGCGGTGTTCTGGTGGGCCCTAACCTGGGCCTGGAGCTGGTTCATAGCCACGAGTCAGTGGCCGAGATTGCCAATCTGGGACTGGTATTTTTGCTCTTCATGATCGGGTTGCTGGGTTATGTTTTTTTCTTTTAATAGAGCTTTTATGGTTTTGTGGATTTTCAGGTTTAGATACTTACCATTTTATTTTTATCACATGTTTACAGATGGACCTGTATATGAATTGCAAATTATATAATGGATGGCATCTGCGGGCCTTGAAACAATTGCAACCTTTTTCAGCTGAGGATGGGTGAACATCAATAGTTTTAATGGAAAGGGCAGATTAGGGATTTGTTATTCTTTCAGGAGTATCTTGACGCAGACCCAGTGATGTACATCCAAGTTCTACCCGTAGTTAGAATGCGATCATGAAAGGCTACATCGAAGCGAACACACACACACACAATCACACACACATGATAGACACACGCACACACGCACACATATATACTATATAGATATATGTATATGATATGACATAGATAAATCGAATAAACCAATAACTATACATTTGTATGCTAACTTGCCCACGGATATGCACATCACATCATCCATCCAGATGCAGCAGTCCTGACTTTTCCAACGGCTCCAGGTTGGAGCTCGATGTGAAGGAGATCCTGCGAATGGGTCGCGTGGTGCTACTCACCGGTTTGTTCCAGTTTCCAGTTTCTTGGCCGTTGATCACTGAAACGAAGCACACTGGAGGAAACGGACCAGCCAACATACTCAGAATTCCAGTTTCCTGGGAAAATTTCCAATGAAACCAGGTTAGAAATTGAAGGAAGGTTTGGCCCTTTTTCAAGTGGGCAGCAGCAAGTGTCAGGGATGATGGCTTCACCTGTCCTCTAAGACATTCTAAGACTAGGTGTTTCTTGAAGGCCTGCTAGCCGCCCACTTGGAGCCTAGGTGTGTTTTGGTGCGCAATACCTGGTTTTTGTTGCCGTAGAAAGTGCGGGCCTGAAGTTCGGCTCGGGCTCCTATGCCGCCATGTATTGCGCCCTAGTCTGTGGCATTTCTTCAACGATGATTGTGGTGAAACTACTTTCGGAGAAGGGTGAGACGGATCGGCCCAATGGCAGACTGACAGTTGGCATCTTGATCTTTCAAGACATTTGGGCCATGGTGTTCTTGGCCATTCAGCCCAACCTGGCCAGTCCTGACCTAGTGACTTGGTTGATTTATGTTGATTTCTTGGTTGAACTCAGATCAAGTTTCAGCAGAAGGGTTGAAACTTGCGGTGACAGGTCATCTTGTGCAAGCAGTTCGGCATGATCCTTGTTTGCACAAAGCGTTTCTGAATCCTCAAGGGTCATGAGAAATCCCATCCAATTCAATCCTGGCAGTGTTCTCGGCCCCAGGCTCAACAAGACACCAATCTTGCGCGCCAACTGGCTGGTCCTGTCCCCAACCAATCCCCAATGAAATTGCTTTTCAAGGTTCAAGCACGCTGGCTAAAATATGCATGGTTCCCCGAACCAAGGTTCTCCCGTATACAGCCGGCTATCAACTATGCTGACTACAAAATAGTCACAAACTGCACTGGACATCCGAGTGTTCCAAGTGTTGGAATACATCAGCACACCCTGCATCCATCTATGCATCCATCCATCCATACCATTCCATACATACATTCATATTTACATTTACATTTATGTACCTTTTACATTTACATGTGCATTACATTACATTGCATTACATTACATACGTTATGTATATCTACAGTATACATGTTCATCGAGTGGCCTCTCTCTCCCTCTCCCCCTCTCGCTCTCTATAAAGGCATATATAGTTTCTTTTTTACGACTTCTTCCTGGGATGATTGGACGACGATTTTCATCATCGGTGGCCGCCAGGATTGCCGCTCTGATTGTTTTGGCCCTGTTGTACGCCAAATTTGTGATGCCTGCCGTGCTGTTCTTTGCATCCAAGAGCGTGGAACTGATGCTGGTGCGCCAGGGAGCGGAGGAAGTGGGGGATGAAGGCCGCTGTTTTTCGGAGCCATCGTCTATAGAATCACCCACATGGATTGGAACACACATGTGTGGCGTGGTTCTGCACATATGTTTGCACACGGGTTTGCATATGAAAATCCCAATCGATGAAGAACCAATGTTCTTTTCACCACCAGCTTTTTCGGGCGTTCTCTTTGACACATGGCCGCAATGCGTCCGGCAAATGCATCCATATCATCCATGGTCGAGCTCCAGGTGTTGTCTTTATCCTGGTGTTTCTTCATGGGTGTCACCGCACAGTTGCCCTGGGTGGGTGTTGGGATGGAGCTTGCTGCTCTGATTGCTGGGGTGGCCCTGGCGACATTTCCCTACAGCGCCGAGTTCAATGGAAGCTTGGCATAGCTGGGGTGTCCAGGCTGCCCACAGATGGCAGTTATGGTGAGTTTATACCTCTTCAAACTACAATATATAGATCGACCATGGAAACTTCGGTCTTTGTATCCCAGTTCGCACCTGGCAGCCCCCAAAATTGATGGTTTATCATCATTTTTCCAATCTATAAATGGCAATTTTGGTCATTCCTTTGTTTAAAACTGGGGAATGGCCCACCAAACAAGTGAAACGGACATTTGGTATACACCATTTTCACCCACATTGTGGAGTTTCTGAATGGCCCAGCTATTTGCAGGAAAGATCAAATACATCCGCGACTTTTTCATCACGCTCTTCTTTGCCGCCCTGGGAATGCAGATTCCCGTGCCATCCTTCAAACCCATTCTGACCGCCCTGCTCGTGTCCTGCACCGTGCTGCTCTTTCGCTGGCTGGGCATTTTCTTGCTGGTCTACATGTGCCGCGGTTGAAGTGGCAGTGGTCAAAACATGTTGGGACGGCATCTGCAGGTTGCTGTCGACATTGGGTTGAGCATTTCGGCAAACTTGCCGCACATCAGTTTTCATCAAACAAGTGACAAGTCCCTTCCAGGAACTCCGCCGTCCTTTCGCCCAAGCTGGCCCAGGTTGGGTGGCACGCCCCGGCTGGGCATCTTGGCCACGTTGAACCTCTCCCAGATCTCGGAATTTGCCCTGGTGATTTGTTCCTTGGGGATGGGCTATGGCCACATCGATCCTTGGCGCTTGGTGAAGCTGACCATCCAAGGGTCCAGAGGGTGACCAGCTGACCCTCCTAGAACTGGGAGTGGACCTATCCCAACTCTTCAACACACAAGAAATGAGAACAGAATGCAACGGAGAACCAGAATGCAAGCGAGTATAACCGTTTTTTTTGCTAGTTCACTGTATTATATGATTATATGGAAGAACTGATGATGGGATTGGATGTGGGTTGATGGCCTGGGTCGTTGATAAACCACGTGGAATGGGGCCGGCCGAATTTCGGACCTGGCCATCGAGCTCAGGATGCGTCAACTTTGGAGATCATCATTTGGGTCACGGAGATGAGTTCATCAGAGTTTTTCCCCCAAGTTGGGGACTCCTTCGTTTTTTGTGTGTGTGTGCAAGCCGTGGTGAGTGACGGTAGGAGGATGAGAATCGCAGCTATTTTGTTGGATGAATTTTGCTGCAAAATATTGCCAGTTTTTTTTTTTTTTGGGGGGGTCGTGAGAGTGGGGGCAGGGCACCTATATTGTTAAGTCAAGGGGATAGCCGCGCACTACTTGGCTTCTTCAAGGCAAAGCCAAAACATTCTTCAAAGTTTCAGTCCAACACCCCAAATCAGACCGCGAACTCCGAGGTTGTGTTGGGAAATGCCATTTGTTTATGAGTACTTTTTGCTAGTCAAGTTTTTTGAACATGAATTGCAAAAAGTTCATTCTCAGCATAGGGAAGATGCAAATGTCAGTGACATTTCATGAAATGTTCAGATCCAGTAAAAACTCTGAATCTTCGAACTGGGCAAAGCGGAGTTCCCCGCCTCCGGTCCGGTCTGACCTTGTGCAGCTAAGATCAGCATGATCAGCCAAGGTCTTTATGATCCTGTCCATTTTCTCTTCCAATCTAATCAACTACAACCACGATGTCTACCAGGGGATCGCCTGGCTCTCACGTCGGATCTGTCGCGCGGGCTTGTCGCATGAGAATGAGGAGCCGACGCATGAGGATGATCGCGACATTTTGTTGCTAGGTGGGGAACATGTGGCCGTGGAGATGTTCGAATGGATGATCCATGATAAAAGATTGACCACTTGATCCCAAACATGTGCTCTGGACTTTTCCGAGATTTTTTTCTTCGCTAGTTTCAAGAACGGTGAAAGTTGGTGTCAAGACCCTTTTCACTTGTTTCCTGCTAAAGCCCGCAGGCTTTCACCGCATCGGTTCTATGCTGATCGCAGAGTTTGAACACCACGCACCGAAGCTGCTGCGAAAGCTGCAGGTGTGGTGGCTGATGGTGGCAAGTTGGGTTGAGAATGGTTGAGATCCTGACAAACTCACGATAACCACGTTGGACATCTTTAGTATGCCCCAACATGCATCATCCCTTTGAAATGGTTTTGTGTACTAATGGACCGATACTAATATATACTAATGGATTTTGTCCCAACCTCTATCATGCCAAAAAATGGGGGCAACTCAAATCTGCACACATCGTCCTAAAATCTTAAATCCACTTAGACTTGTTTACAGTACCCTCATACACCTGTTACCATATTCAAGCATATTCAAGGAGGACACGTTTTGAGACACACCCCAAGTGGTCGAAGCTTGTCGACAGATGCACTGCTTACACTGCTTACATAACTTGTGGTAAACCCAATGCTAAGCCATCACCAATTTGACCGTGGGTGGTAAAATTCATCCTCCAAAATCGGAAGTTTTTTGCAGAAACGGTTTACCACAATGTTTACCTTGTCACCATACCGCATTCCATGGCTAGGTGGTGGAGTTCAACCAGTCCATTAAGGAGCCATTGCTCCGGCGTGGGGTCAAATTCACCTACGGCACCTGGGATAGAAACGGCTAGATGGGACTTCATTGGGATATCGTTGGGAAATATGGGAATATCATGGGAATAAATTAATGAATAAACACATAGATGAATCTGAAGAAACAGTATGGATATCAATTCACATAATTCTCCATAATTCTGAAATAAGTGTGTTCATATTCCCATATATAGATGAATTAATTCAACAAATAAGTGAAACAGAGAAACAATGGAATAAACACAATGGAACCCACTGGGAACAGAATTTATGGGAATTGGAGGCATTAATTCAATAAATAAGTGAACAAATAATATATGGCGATGGAGAGAGATATACATATAATTTCTAACCAACTGATGAGCAAACATGGCTGAAAATCCCCGAACTCAATGGAATCAGATCCATTCAGACCCTTTGGACCTGTCAATGGATTATCAACCCAAATATCATACCAATGAATATGGGTTGAACACAGAGAGAGAGAGAGAGAGAGATATTTATATATCACACATTATAATACATATTCATATACAATATATATATATATATATAGATATTAGCGTAATGGTAATTTTTATGGTGACACACATAAGTCACCTCTACTCAGGTGACTTTTCCTCGGCGGATGTCCTGGAACATTGCTTTCATGGGGAGCCTAAGATCATCATCTCGACCACACCTGACACTTGTTGCGCTTGTTGCTGTCGGCTTTTCCAATGAGTTCGCTTACATTGAAAAATAAGGGCATTTGATTCATGAGAACTCATAGTTGGATTCAAATCCTCGATGTTTTTTCTTCTCCCATCTTGGGAAGCATTTTGTTTTCCTTGGGACACATCGTGGTTGGCCCAGTTCGCCCTGTGGAGCTGATCTCCATCCCCATCCCCAGGACACCATGCTGCAAGGCACCAGCAATCTGCGAATTTTGAAGGTGGCCATGACTGTGTGGCCCAAGGCTCACATCATCGTCACGGCCGATAACCCCGAACAGGCCTCGGAACTCTACGATGCCTGGAAACAAAAAAACACGAAAGATGTTGATTTCACAAAAAAACACCAGCAACATACAGAGATTCATAATGATTCATAATTGATTGATATGATTTTTTGAAAAAGCTGAATATCACTATAGATTCATTAACTGAGTTTATGGTTATTTCATGTTATGATTACTATTATTGCTAGAGTTCGATGGGGATAGCAACATAATGCAACATAGCTGCTATCCATCGCCCACCTTGTGACGGGGATAGAAACCCAAGGATGCCGGAGCTCATTACGTCCTAAGATCTGCGAAACTCTGTGCGGAACGTGGCTTTCTCAGTGAAGGGCGGGCCCGAACTAAGGTCAAGCAAGTCTTGTAATTGTCTTAGATTGTCTTTATATACATAACAAGTCTCTAAGTTTTGCGTTTTATTTTCTGAGTTTTCTTTGCAAACAAGCGATTTCGGCATATTTCTAGATTTAAATTTGTTTTTTTTTTCCACACTTTGAACTGTCAGGTCTTTTCGAGCTTTTGAACAAATACCAGACAGATGCCGGCATGTCGGATTTGAAGCGACGCTTCGACAAGTACAAGCGTCGGGAAAATGACGAACGAAGAAGCTTTGTCGCCCTGAAAGTGTGAGGCGCAGCGTTTCACTGAATGTTTGGACAGCTGAAGCTGTACCAGAAAATAATTCGTTGCACATGCATTTGTGGAATAGTTTGGGAGTCCTCAGGTCCATGTTTTCAAGAAGAATGGAGCGTTTTGACCCCAATTCTAGCACAACATGTTGCCTTTTTGTTGCTGCACAGGCGCCGATCGTGACAACAAATGTCAGGCACTTGCATGCAGCTGAGGAGAATAAGAGCCCGCAGTCAAAATGATGTGCCGTTTCATTCCATTTCCCATCCATTTCCAAAGAGAGAGAGGGGTTTCTGGCTTGCTGGGGCTATCCTTGGTCTAGTGGAGCTGTCCACTACCATACTGTTGGCCAGCCTGCCTACGAGCCAACGGACTACCAGTACTACCAGCTGCAATTGGGGCTTCAACTTGGTGGTACAGGAACCCCATACTCAGGGCTTCAACAAAAAGCCACGGGTTTTAGCCAATGGCCCTATGATCCACCATTTTCAGGGATGCCCTTTGCTGACCAGTCGAGGAGTCAACCCCATTAAACGATGGGTAGATGAGAAATGGATAGAAATGGTACCCTCTGGTTATTTAACATAGCCATGGTATAGATGCCCATTTATATGGTGGATTTTCCCATGAAAAATGGTGGATCTTTCCATGGCTATGTTAGTTCACCAGCCCAGCCGCCGGCTCTTTCCGGTCGCTGAGGTCGCTTTCCTGAGCCGTGCCCTGAAGACCCCGCCCAGTCCGAAGGGCGTCGTCTCCAACGGCGCCTCTGCAGAGTTCGGGGGCCCATGGGGTCAGCGACGCAACATGTTTACTATGGGTTGTCCTCAGCATAAACCATATTGATCCATATTTCACTTTTTGGAAGTCTATTATATACTCTATTACCTTTCATATTTCGAGATATTTCGGTATCATGTCATGTTCCCACTATTTTTTATCATTCTTTTACTTGCATCGCTGTTTTGTTACAACATGTTTTCCGCTTTTACAATTTAGCGCTCATTGCCCAACTTTTGCTCCTGAGATCCGGGGTGAAGCTCAGTTTTAGTTGATCAAATCTCCATATGTTATCTTAGTTTCATCATGGAAACATATGGAAACATTGGAAACAAGCCAACAAAGCCTCCAAACTTCTTGTGCTTGTTTGCTACAAGTGGTTTCCAAATTACCCTCTGGTTATTTAACATAGCTATTGAAAATGGCCCATTTATGGATGATTTTCCCACTAAAACCTCCATTTATAAGGGATTTTCCATGGCTATGTTAAATAACCAGATGGTAAACATGAAACACCTCCATCTAACATCAAACATTGACCTCATAATTCCCAGCCCCTAACATGGGAGAACACCTCCATCCCAAAATGTCCCATTTTTTATGGGCGATTTTTCGTATGATTACCCTCTGGTAAACTCACATAGCTATTGAAAATTGCCATTTATAGTGAGTTTTCCCATTAGACATGGTGATTTTCCATAGCTATGTTAAATTACCAGAGGGTAAACCATGGTTTCTGCAGGACTGTTGGTCCATTTTAGGGGGATGGGACTACGGAAACACCATTGTTGGTTGATTGTAATAAAAGGGGTCATACTATCCAACTAAGACCTTGGGGATTTATCGTAATCAAGCTTCTTATGGAAAACATGCGATGCTCATATTATGACATTGTAGTTGTCATAATTTTAATAGCATCTCATCCATTGCCATGATCTGATGGTAAATCCGAATTCGTCATGGAAACGACAACCATTATCATAATGCATTCTGGGAAATCCTACTTGATGGCTATGGGAAATCATCTTTTTAAAAGGGCTTTTAAAAGTGGCATTGAATCGGAAAGTAACCTATATATGGAGGCTTTAATTCGAAAACCATCCTACAAATCAGGAAAACACATATCTATAATTCATATATACCATCTGGTTATTTAACATAGCCATGGAAAATCAAAATTTTTAATGGGAAAATCATCCATAAATGGGCCATTTTCCATGGCTATGTTAAATAACCAGAGGGTAAATCTATAAATCTGTGAAGTCCCCCCTTTGTCAAAGGCTTCACGGTCCGAGGTTCGTGGTGGTCACCCGCCCCACGGAACTGGATGCGGCGGAAGCGGAGCGACTGGTTGGGGACTCAACAGCAAAAATCGTGAGTTAACCAGCAAAAAAGGGGTTAAATCCAGCAAAACATAGGATTTAACCAACAAACAATAATTGATCTAGCCATCAAAGAAATTTAGCAGTTGTTGTTCAGTTTGTTTGTTGCAACTGAAGTAAATGGACTTTCAGAATCCTTCAGACGTTTCCATAGGTTCAGTCACCACATCTATGAGGAACAACTATTGAAATGAATGAGCAATCCTTATTCATCCCCCTTCCATTTTTTTGGAGAAATATGTTCCGGGATTTGGAATACCGGCAATTTAAGAGTTTGCTATTGAAAATGGCCATAGAAATAGTTGATTTTCCCATTCAAAATGGTGGACCTTTCCAGTTCGCAATGTAAACGTTCACCAGAGGGTAACTCCCATTAAATCAAATCCTATTAAATCCCATTAAACTGTGACTACAACCCCATTTACGAATTGGGGAGGATTTATGAACCTCGTTTTGAAGCTACATGGCCACACCATTGCCACGCCATGATTCTCGAAGGTTCATGAACTGAAGGCTCAGGGCATCTGCTGTCGAAGGCGCGGTTAGTTTTTTTTAACGAAAAAGAGTGGATAGATATCAGTGGTTATTTATTCACAATATTTTGGACGAAATATATATATATATATATATATATTGTGGATCTCAAACGGATATCTAAATGCCAGCATGGATAGAGGACACACACACACAAGTGCTCTTCGACCTGGTTTGAGCATTCCCATGTATAAATAAATAAATAAATAAATAAATAAATATATATATAACATACAATACGGTATCATTACGGTATTTCTATCAGCAGTACCTTTATCGACCTTTCAGAATTCACCCTGTTTGGGTCCAGCTGAATGTCTAGAAATCATGGGAGAATCCCCTCTGGCTTTTTTCATTTGGGAGATATACTGCAAATTAGTAGATAATCTCCCATCCATAAATTATGGATACAATAGAAATTCCCAATAGATCCTGAGTCATTCCCATTATGGGTGATAAACAATCCCAATAAATGTCTAAAGACCAGCCAGTTTCCTGTAGATTTCCCCATCGACGAGGCTAGTGGTGAATCAGATCATCCAAGAGGCCAGCGGCGAAGCCTATTGGCAAGCACGCGTGGAGTCGCAGGGCAAGGCCGCGGGCTGCAGTGCAGGGCCGGGGCCGCGGAACGCGCGGAACGGGCATGACATGGCTGAAAGTGAGAATTTCGACACCTCTTTTCACAGGGATTTCCTTCTTTTTGTAATGGGAAACCATCATTTTTTCATGGGAAGTCGCTATTTTTGAATGGGGAAACTATACTCAATTTGTTCTTCCGAAGGCACATTTACTGAGACTGTAATTTTTTTGTTTAATGGAACTCTTATGTTGGATGGTAACCTCAATTTTTGTTATGGGCAAATCATTCATACACGAAACTAAAAAGATGGTAAAATTTCTATCGCCACGTTTCATTGCCATTTGGCCTCAACATTTGCACTTATTTTTCCCTCGAAATGGCCCTTTTGGATTGGCGCCACACTATTCGCCACCAGACCAGAAGTCTGGTGAATCAGGACACCTTACTGGGATTATGTGACACATGTGGAAGATTGTGGAAGCAAGATGCTGCCATCGCTCGTCAGATTCTGAAAGAGTTGCGCACCACCTGTGAAGCGCGGACGTTGCCTCTGTACGAGGCGGCTGGGAGGATTGGCCCTGACTTGCTAAGCGATTTTTCATGACAAGTGGGCCACAACTGGGCCATGATTCAATGGATTGGTAGGGAAAAATATGAAGAATTGGCCGGAAACCATGGATTTTACCATGGATTTCCCCAGGAAACGAATCCATTGATGAAGCCACTGGTGCCAGGTTGGTGATCGACCGGAAAACCTGGTAGGTCCACCTGCTTTGGGCTACTTAGTCTCTTGGCGCCAAGGGGCCACACCTCCCACCGTAAAGAATCCATAAGAATCCCAGCCACATGACATCAACCATGATTTACAATCATATGGCTATGTAATCCCCCCAAGACTCAACAGCAACATAAACCGGGTTTATATTATGTTTGATATTGGATCTCTATTTATTCTTGTTGGTGGTTTCAAACATTTTTTTATTTTCCATAATATATGCGATAATCCTTCCCATTGATTAATATTTTTCAAGATGGTTAAAACCACCAACCAGTATTGTATGGGTGCCATTGAATGGGACATGTTAATCCTTAACAGAAATCACCCGAAGATCATTCCATTTATCAGCAAGACCTAGTTACTTGGATTATAACCCACAAAGAGGGTTATACCATGTACCATGGCAATTACTAAAATCTATCCGGAGAAAATGAATGCTGCCATTGCAGAGGCAGTGACGACTTTTGTACAGCCTTTGGTTTTGATGTGTAAGGATGTAGTTCAACCAGACTGTCACTTGGAATTGTAAAGGGCACCTGAGAGACTGATCCGAACAAGACCTTCGTTCAGCAATTCGGAAAGGAACTATAAAATCTATAAAGTTATTTTTTGTCATTAACATCTATTATCCATTTACTATACAAGTATATTATATATATAAATATATAAATATATATATATATATATATATAAATAAATAATAAATATATATATATATATATTATATATACAAGTGATATCAAGTAATTGGGATGCACCGAGTCGTGGATTCCAAGGCCTCGCTCGCCTTCGGCGATGGCGCGCTGCCCAGCACGCAAGTCACCCTCTTCGGAGGCAAGGGCGGCGTGGGGAAGTCAGGGGGCCCCAGACGCCGTGGCTTTGAAAGCTTCGGACGGCATTTTCCTCAAGATCTGAAATTCTGGCTGGGTGTTGTTTCTTATTTCTTGGAAGTTCATCTCTCTCTCTCTCTCTATCGTTGCAAAAATTGGTATGCCCGCTATCTTAATCTACAGGTGCATGAGTATCAGAGACTTTGTGAGCAATATTTGTCAATACAGTGGAAACCGACAGGTGAGGGTAGTGTGAAGGAGTTTATACAGTATGTATGCGGCATATAAGTTAGTAAGCAATAGAAAAAAAATCAATACCCGGCTAAGAATAAGAATTGTGCAGAGGATCCATCCAAGATTAGGCATAAATACTTGGTATATGTTGGTATTCATAGACATTCAAGCCAGCGTTGAAGTAGAATAATCTGACCTTTCAATGTTCGGAATGGCTACCACGGAGATTTCACCAGGCCGAATCCCCATGAGCTGAGGACATCCATGAGTTCGGCCATGGCTGTAAAGACAGCCATGGAAGGACAAAAGGTCGGGAGTCACTATCGCGTCACTGGAACAGTTATATGTAAAACAGATATATTTCAATGGCCTCAAAATTGGGGTAGCTATCGCAAAATAGCCGAACCTGAAGCTGCTGGTGATAAATCGAATTAGAGTTTATCCAGATTTATCATAGTTGGGAAGAAGCCTCCGATCATCAAACACCATGTTTCTGGATGAATATGATCTATCAATTACATTTTTTGTGGGCGGGATTTTCGAAGGTCATGTTGCAAAATAACATGGCACTCTGTTCAGGCTTGGGATTGGCCAGTCAACCCTTGTCATGCGCTGAAACTTGCGAAGTTATTAAATGTTGACATCCACAGTTTTAGTACCCTCTGGTAAACTAACATAACTATATGGAAAATCACCATGTTTAATGGGAAAATCCACTATAAATGGTCATTTTCAATAGCTATGTAACAAATTACCGGAGGGAATGTTTTAGTAGCTGTGAATCTGCGAGGAATCGACCATCAGCCACTCACCAAACTGTGTTGACTTTGGGTCTGAAACAGACCTGCTGAATGTTTTCGAAGTTCAGGCGCCCCAAAATCGCGGGAAAGTGTAGGAAAACCCTTCAATGATGGTCCCCTGGTCATGGGTTACTTTAACTTTATCCTATTCTTATGTTTAGTATGTTTTATGATAGGTTTATATACGGTATAACATGGTATAAGTGGTATAACTGGTATATAACTTCAAAAAATTGGCAAATCATTCCCTCACCAAATTGGGATCCTGGTCCAAAGTCAGGTGTTAATCATCTCTACGGACCCTGCCCATTCCTTGGGCGATGCCTTGGGATGTAAACTCTCGGTGGACGCACTCAGCGGAAGCCATGGCCCATTGAGGTTCTGGGGGATCAAAAAAAGATGGCCAGTAGGGAACATTTGCAAGAAATCCGTCAATGATTTTGCTTGGTAAAATCCATTTAATATGGAAGCCTCTTTGGATTTAGAGGAGTATAGCTACCGATCCATGAGTTGTTTTCGAATGTTTTCGATAATTGGATTGAACGCCGACTTTTATAATCACATATGCTTGGGATGATTCTCGAAATGCCTACCCTGCAAAACCTGAGCAGTTTTGAGGAGTTTGGAGCTGATTCTGGTTGATGTCCAGATGTTATTTTATCCTACTTAACTTTTTGGTGCCTGTTTTGGATAATGTGCTTGCTGGCCCATTTTGAGCTTTTCTTGATGACTGGCTTTAGTGGAAAAGCTTTCTTGACAAAGAGCCAAAGGTGCCGCCATCACCGTGGCTCAAATCAGGGCAATCTCCAATTTTTGAGGACCAGTGCTGTACCTTTGGCACTTCCCAATCGGGATGCTATTTGGCCACGGCCGTTGTGAGGTCTAAACCGGCCAAAGGCCGACATTGACCAAGTTCGCAGCGGTCAAGCGCCTAACAAATTTGGCCCGGGCCAAATGCGCGGTGGCGAAGTCTTTTTTTTAGTATGGAGCTGGTCCTGTTTGCTGCCAAGCAGCGCTGTTACGAAAGTGGCAGATATGAACATGGAGTTTGCCTCTCAGTTGGTTTTAGGCCACGATGATGGCAACTGGCAGGAAGCCACTCAGAGCCCTGCCTTGCACCGAGCCGGATTGCTGGGTTCAGGCCAAGTGCTGGGACTGGGAGATACCGGGGTGGATGCCTCAACTTGTGCCTTTCAAGATGCTACTTCAGTGGTGCCCTATGGCCGAAGAAGCGCCAGCCACCGGAAGATTGCGGGGTACTTCTCGGCAGGTGGGGACAATCAAGACAGCAAACTGGGCCATGGGACACACATTGCAGGCGCCATGGTTGGCCAATTGTCACTTGGTGGGGCTAGTGAGGCAAGGGCCAGATTATAAAGCAATGATGATATATGATGATTTGTAGCTTGCAACATGTTGCGATTCCCCAGGTTTTGGATGATGTTGGTGCATATGTGGGGTTCCACCTTCCAACCTCCAACCTGTTGGGATATGTTTGGTACGCCGAGCCGCTGAGCTCCCAGCACCAAGGCTGTCATCAGAGGCCCAAGCCTTAAATGAGCCGGAGAACCTGGGGATGGCCCCTGCTGCGCGCCTGGTGGTGGTTGATGTGGAAAGGGCAAGCGAGCCGGGAGTGTACAAGGTGCGGTGCGGCAACCTCGGTGAGAAGTTGGCAAGGTGAAACTTCAAGTGTTGAAGGGCATGGATTATTTGATCTTTTGATATCTTATCATTTAGGATCTAACACCCCAGGGGTAACTCTGGTCACAGGACTGGCGGTATGGAGCCCCAAAATGTGATGGCAAAAATCAACTTCAGGAAGCTAGCATGGAATTGTCAGCTTGTCAGTGTAAGCCAGAAATTCATTTCCAAAATATTTTTTAAAGGATTCCGGCTTAAGGCTTAGTTCTAAAGGAGTACGGCACATGCAGGGAAAGTTGCGGCAGTATCTTACAGCTCTCGCAGGTTCCGGAGTCATCCATCGACACCTATTACTTTGATTTCTTCAGGAATTCTGAGGCCAACATTGTTTGCTCTCCATGGAGCTATGAAAACAACTTGCCTTTGGAGAACAGAGTGGATTCTTCCCATTTGCTTTGTGTTTGTGGCAAGTTTTTTCTTCGGAATGGGCTTAACACTTTTTGAGCGCATTCTCCCCTGGATAGTTACAGAGAGAAAAATGGGAAAACCTGACCTGACCCCGACCGTGTTGGTACGTGAACCCCAAGGACAGCTATGTCTGGAATCACCCCACGTTTCTGCCGGTCTTCCCTTCCGGCAATGTCCGGGCGCAAGCAACTGACAAGAGGGCGGAGTCGCCGTGCACTGCGAAGAATGCCCTGTGTGTGGGGGCCTCCTACAACGCGCCCCGCTTGTATCAGGAGCAACCCTCCTTCGTTCACAGTGCCCTGCTGTTAGGCCTTGGCAATTGTGTAGGTGATGCACGCAGCAGCTGCGCCACTGAGCTGGAGGCCCTACCGGCCTTGTTTGGCGCCACCAAACCCAGTGCACAGACCCTGGCCTTGTGCGAAGCAGTGGTGGATGACTGTCTCACCTTTCGCGCTGCGTGTCCGGAGTGTGCCTATGATCCAGCACGTCTGCAGCAGGCTGTGGATGCACCAGTGACGGAAGCATCGCCTGCGGAGGCCTGCACTGCACTCAGTGCATTTCCCAGAGGTGTCTGTGGCAAACTGTGTGTGCGTGTGTTTTTTTTTTGTTGAGGGAGAAGGGATTAACCCAATAGGAATGAATAATAACCAAAGTTATGCCAAAGTTGTGAGTCGATTAAAGCACGATATCTCACTATATTTCATTTTGGCGCCAAACCCAGGTCATGTGTGTCTGGTGCACCGGGGCTCTTGCAGTTTCCTGCTGAAAGCGAAGCATTGCTCCGATGCTGGTGCGGTGGGCGTCATCGTGGTGAATGGGGCAGGGCAGAGCATGGTGGTGATGACAGGCGTTTGTGCGCAGAACGATTGCCCACAGTACAACTCGATGCCGAAAATAATTCATGGTATTTCATGGTTAGAACTTAGAACGTCATCCAAGTCCAAGACTGCAATCTGCTCTTGGAACATCATTTTCCAAACTAAAACTAATTTTTGAACAGGTCAAGGCGTTCAACCTTTCAGTGCTCCGGGATCCATCTTTCAACAAAAGCCCCAGGCGACCACACTGAGATCCAGCAGTATGGCTTAATCCTTCCAGTGATGATGGTCTCCTCCAATGATGGCAGCAGGTTGATCTCCCCAGACGCGCGGCTGACCTTTCCCGTGCTGAGCGCTTCGGTGGTCCCCCAGGCGAGGGCGCCCTACAGCCGTTTCGGAGGGCTGCAGCGGATGAAGCCCGAGCTGCTGCTACCAGGGGACGGCATCAGCTCTGTCAAAGTGGGCTTGGAGTGTGGCTTTCAGCAGATGAAGCTGGGAACAAGTGGGAAAATGTATGAAAGCTGGAAGGGGCTAAGTAACTTGGAGGTTCGCACTAATGTATAGCAGAATAATCCAGAATAGCTAGTTACAACATGTTACAACCCTGATGATGAGGTAGCAGATTGGTGATGAACTGCACAAGCTGAGCAAAAAATCGGTGAAACGTTAAGTTACTAAGCAAATCCATCGAAATCTGATCTTTTGACTAAATGGTGGAGAGGTCCAACTAAAAAGACATTTTCTAGCCGTAGCTTGCCATTTCTGGGTAGACCTGGGCTGGGTAGCTTGATGATGGGTCGTTTCCCCACCGATATAATATATGATAACACCCTCCCCAAACCAATCATGATGTTATACTCTACCCGGACCTTTCTTGATCAAATTGAATATAGTTGGTGAATTATATCTGCCCCCTTAATCCTTAATCTCCATGATATCTTCCGACCGATCTCAGTGGCACCCCAGGACCTTGGTCCCCCGGTCCCTTGGTCCCCTGGTCCCTTGGTCCTTGGGTGCTCTGGTCCCCCTGGTCCCCTACCCTCCTCATCCTGGTCCTTTGCCCTTCTCATCCTTTGATCTCTGGAACTAACCCGCCTATATAAGCCCGAAAGCAACCTTGAGCAGGCCACAAACCAACCCTCAATAAAAACTAAGCCAACCGTCCTACATAGTTCCTAAAACGGACTGAACGAAGCACCAAAAAAACATCCAAACAACTCTAACTAAGCCCTAAAATGACACCTAAAAACCTGAACCGAAACTAAATACACCTTAAACACAATCAAACAAGCACCAAACCAACCACAATTCGGCACTATATAACACAAACATAAACACAAAAAAACATCCAAAAAACATAAATAAACCCAAATTATATAAATCTTAGATAATCCCAAACTAAAGCAACCAAATCTAAACCGTAAAACAACTTAAAAAGCACACGCCCAAGCTAACCGTACAGAAAACCTAAAATCAACCAGAAATAATCACCAAATACATCCAAATACACCCTAACCAACCTGAAATAGATCCAAAAACTAACTCTAGACAATATGTTGCAAATCGCACGAAATGCTGCAGATGATCCCCTGCGTAGTACAGATGCTGGCTCCAAGATGCTGCGAGCACGGTGCAAACAAGGGATTCAAGGCCAAAACGCTTTGAATACCACGCAAATTGCATAATTAAGTTCCAAAGCCCGGCCAATATTGTACAAATAAGAGATTTCAGCTGCAAATAATTACAATTCAAAGATTCAAGGCCAAAACGCTTTAAATATTGCAAATTGCATGTTTAAGTGCCCAAACCCTGCACATATTGTACAAATAAGAGATTTCAGATTTCAGCTGCAAAAAGGTTCAAAGTACAGATTCTTAAGTTTCTTTTTTCCAGTGTCTTAAGTTTTTTTCCAGTGTGGAGAGTAGGGGTGAACTTTTTTTTTCCAGTCAAAAGTTTTTTTTCCAGTGTCTACCTCCCCAGGAGTGGCACCTCTCAGAGTTGCGGCCTGGCAGCTGGCGCCGCAGCGCTGGTGCGCGAGTACCTCAGCGACTGGGCGGAAAGGTCAGAGGCTCGGCTCAGCGACGTGTGGGCCTCGAGTATCAAGGCGTTGCTGGTGGCGTCTGCCAAGCTGGATAGGAACCAGGGGCGACCTTGACGTTGACATGTTTGATCTGCCAATTCTAAGGGACCTCCCTAAGGAAAGAGGAAGTTTAGATGGAATTTTGAGTCATTTACCAACGTTTTTGTTGGGATTGGAATTGATTTTGTTTATTCTTTGGCCTTTTTTTCTACCCAGTGTTGGGCCAAAAAACTCCTTGGCTTTGGCTGAACATGCAGGGATCGATCCCCCGAATTATGTCCAAACAGCTCCCAAAACAGGGGCCAAAAACAACCAAACTGCGAATAGAGTGTAGGCTACGGACCCTTGTATATTATCACATAATTCGACACTCTAGGATCCAGTACCAAAGGGGCACTTCAAACTGGCCTCTTTGGCTCAAGACCCACTGCAGCACTGGAGTAAAGAACAGCAATGCGGAAGCTGATGCCCGTGTAACGTCATCATTGGAACAATTACTTCAACACTAACTACCAGGACATAATCGGACAGGCAATCCCCGATTCGCAGGTTATCAGCCGTAGGACTCCTACGGAGCCTACGAGCGGGTAGCCGCGGGCCTTACAGATGACTGAACAGG
>Ga0126342_10002686_pt1 | contig 28230 bp, 31 predicted proteins | sample Cyp1metagenome_FD_92528 | JGI IMG/M metagenome (GOLD analysis project Ga0126342, IMG submission 92528) | Coral microbial communities from Lord Howe Island, Old Settlement Bay, Australia - Cyphastrea 1 metagenome | ecosystem: Host-associated > Invertebrates > Cnidaria > Coral ... | reverse complement strand
TCATGCAAAACGCATGTTGAGACATATGGTCAAAGACACCTCTCCGAGGCCTTTTGGTTCTGAGAAAAGATTTCAACTTTGTTTCCACTTTCGGGTTCTTGTTCCCACTTTGTTCCCACTTTGTTCCCACTTTGTTCCCACTTTGTTCCCACTTTGGGGTTCTTGTTCCCACTTTGTTCCCACTTTGTTCCCACTTCGGGGTTCTTGTTCCCACTTTGTTCGCACTTTGTTCCCACTTTGGGGTTCTTGTTGCCACTTCGTTCCCATTCTTGTCCCACTTTGGGGTTCTTGTTCCCACTTTGTTCCCACTTTGAGGTTCTTGTTCCCACTTTGTTCCCACTTTGCGGTTCTTGTTCCCATTCTTGTCCCACTTTGGGGTTCTTGTCCCCACTTTGTTCCGACTTTGTTCCCATTCTTGTCCCACTTTGGGGTTCTTGTTCCCACTTTGTTCCCATTCTTGTCCCATTTTGGGGTTCTTGTTCCCACTTTGTTCCCATTTTGTTCCCAGTTTGGGGTTCTTGTTCCCACTTTGTTCCCATTCTTGTCCCACTTCGGGGTTCTCGTTCCCACTTTGTTCCCACTTTGTTCCCATTCTTGTCCCACTTTGGGGTTCTTGTTCCTACTTTGTTCCCACTTTGTTCCCATTCTTGTCCCACTTTAAGGTTCTTGTTCCCACTTTGTTCCCATTCTTGTCCCACTTTTGGGGTTCTTGTTCCCACTTTGTTCCCACTTTGTTCCCACTTCTGTTTCCACTTTGCGGTTCTTGTTCCCACTTTGTTCCCATTCTTGTCCCACTTTGGGGTTCTTGTTCCCACTTTGTTCCCACTTTGTTCCCACTTTGTTCCCACTTTGGGGTTCTTGTTCCCACTTTGTTTCCACTTTGTTCCCGAGTCTTGCCCCACTTTGGGGTTTTTGTTCCCAGTTTGTTCCCGCTTTGTTTCCATTCTTGCCCCACTTTTGGGGTTCTTGTTCCCACTTTGTTCCCGCTTTGTATTTGTTCGCATTCTTGCCCTACTTTGAGGTTCTTGTTCCCACTTTGTTTCCACTTTGTTCCCATTCTTGTCCCACTTTGGGGTTCTTGTTCCCATTTTCTTCCCACTTTGTTCCCACTTTGAGGTTCTTGTTCCCACTTTGTTTCCACTTTGTTCCCGAGTCTTGCCCCACTTTGGGGTTTTTGTTCCCACTTTGTTCCCGCTTTGTTTCCATTCTTGCCCCACTTTTGGGGTTCTTGTTCCCACTTTGTTCCCGCTTTGTATTTGTTCGCATTCTTGGCCTACTTTGAGGTTCTAGTTCCCACTTTATTTCCACTTTGTTACCATTCTTGCCCCGCTTTCGGGTTCTTGTTACCACTTTGTTCCCACTTTGTTTCCATTCTTGCTCCGCTTTGGGGTTCTTGTTCCCACTTGTTCTTGTTCCCACTTTGTTCCCACTTTGCCTTTGTTCCGCTTCTTCCCCTGCTTTTGGCTTCTTGTTCGCACTTTGTTCCCACCCTGTTCCCATTCTTGCCCTATTTTGGGGTTCTTGCTCCCATGGCCAAGACAATGCATGATTGTGGGTTCGATGTTGTGGCAATTGATTGGGAGGGCAATGGACCTGGACCTTGCCAGGGCCGACCATCAGCTTGTTTTCTGGAACATGGTAGATGTTTTGAGGCTTAAGGCCATCCATTTTGGTGTTGCGTGTGGAACTTCCTCACGTGCTCGAGAGAAAGATATTCCAACGTTCCCCACCTCGGCCAGTTCCTTTGAGAAGCTCAGAATGGTGTGCAGGCCTTCCCAATCTTAGCCCTACAAATGCTGAGCGTGTGCGTCTAGCAAATTTGATGTATGATTTTGTGTTTGAAGCCCTACTTTGGGGCGCTGCCAACAAAGTTTTCATTTCAATAGAGAACCCCCTGCGATCCCATTTTTGGGCATATCTCGCATGGAAGTTTGGATGCATCAAGCCGCAACTGAGCTACAATGGTTTGCACCGGGTCGACTTCGATAATTGTATGCACGGAGGCAAAAGGTTAAAATCCACTAGGTTTCTCTGCACAGACAGGTTCTTGCAATCGCTGGCTCGTACCTGTGATGCCTCTCATGCGCATGAACCTTACAGTTTGACATTGGTTGATGGCGTTTGGACTTTCAGCACTGCTGCTGAAGGAGCCTATCCAGCCTTGTTTTTGCAAACGGTTTGCCACCATTCTTGGCAAGCTCTTTCAGGTGACACCTCGCCCTCCTCCAGCTGCGCTCGCCTTTCGTTAGTGCCCGAGCTTCATGTCATCAAACTCCAGTCACCTCCAACAGACCTGGACGGCTGTAAGGTTTTTGAACCGACTGATTCAACGGGGGAAGGTGCACAGTCTAGTTTATGCAAGGTGCGTTTTTACGCCACCCCGCGGCAGTTTGTGAGCAAGGCAAAAGCTTTGAATCACCCAATGGACGCTGACAATCCGGTATCCGACTGGGTTAAGCGAGCAATCTTTTCAATGATGACAGTTGATTCTGCAAGCCTTGCCCTCCAACGTGCCACGAGGCTGAAACAAATTCTGACATGGAAGTCTCAGCTTGAGAAGGATGAACAGAAGCTCACCAACTCTCTGCCAGCTCACTCTAAGGTCATCATGGAGGGCAAGCAGGTCCTCCTTATGCAGCGACGGCTATGATGATCCGGGTGTGGTTTCTCTGCTAAGGCCATCACGATCTTCCACCCTATGCTGAACAGAAGATCATTCCATGCACCTCTACAAAGGAGCATGGAGGCTGTCTGGAGGCGCAGAACATTCGAAGGAGCTCTCCTTCAAAGATGCAGTGGAATTGGTGGCCAATTCGGATTCGGAAGTGGCTATGGGTTTCATGGAAGGCCCCTTTCACGATGAGGCTTCAGTTAGCAAGAGGCTTCGCAATGGCAATTGGGTTTACACCCCTCGATTCTTAATCAGACAGGGAGCATCCGGCAAACCAAGGGCTATCGATGATTGCAGACGATCCGGATTGAACAACACGTTCATTGTCACTGAACAGCTGCAACTGGAAGATTGTCTGGGCAAGTCTATGCTGAGCGACGGCGCTGTTTCTGTGCAACTTTCTGACGGAACATGCCTTCAGGCGAAAATCCAAGCGGCATCTTCGGCTGGCAAATTCGTTGGCCACTTTTTGTTCACTCTAGTGACCAACACCTGGTGGTCATTGGGGTGGCGTCCGAAGAAGGGCCTGTGAAATACTACATAAGCCGCTTTCTTCGGCTGAGCCGTGCCTTGGGGTTTATTTTCTTTGCAGTGCTTGATATTCCCACCGGATGTTATTTTGACCACTTCCCGAGCATACAGCCAGCCTGCCTTGCAAGATCATTTCGACTGTCAGCCGAAACAATACTTCGAATCTTGGGCTGGAAGTTTGCGGAGTGCGGGGATAAGAGCCCTGACTATTGCTGAGGTTTTCCACGTGCTGGGCTCCCAGATTGACCTCAGTGGCCTTGCAATGCCACCTTCCAGTTTGCGTTTCACAGTTGGTAATAAGCCTGGTAGGGCTGAGTTTATTTGCAGCCTCTTGCACTCCCTCTGCAAGGCTGACGCAGCCACCCGCCGAGACCTGTCAGTGATTCGTGGCCACCTCAATTTTGCTTCAGGGTTATATTATATAATGGTAAAGTGTTGCGAGCCGCTGGCAATCTGCTGTCCTCGGCATTGCTCAAGAGCCGGTGGAGGATCGATGGAGTTGTCAGAGGCGTTGCTGATGAGAAGATCAAATTGCTGGTTTCATGCAAGCCTCCCCGCATTGTTTCGTGTTCAACCAGCGAGGGGCCCATTTTGATTTTTACTGACAGTGCTTTTCACGACGACTTGGCAACCATGGGGGCTGCTGTATTTTTCCCTTCAGGGGAGACTCTTGTTTATGACGGTGAAATTGCTGCATCCACTGTGAAAGCTTGGCAGTCACTTGCAGGGAAGCAGATCATTTCTCAGGCGGAGTTGGCAGCACTGCTATTCAACATTCTCTGGCGAGCAGACTCTCTGGTAAGAGAGTTTTTTATTTCATCGACAATGAGGCAGCCCGTTTTTCTGCAATCAAAGGAGTTAGCACCAGCTCGACAATGATGCAGTTGGCTCAGGCTTTTCATTCAGCTGAGGCCGACATTGGTTATTATCCCTGGAAATGCGTGGAAACCTTCTACCCACGTCAAAGCCCTGCTCGAAAACGCTGTCGAGGAATATGTGCCAGTCGAAACGGTTGACCAAAGCGACCTCGACACCTGGCCATACAATTTCCTTTGACTCGAGAAACAAAGGGGGGTGGTGGCAGCTCGAGACCGAAGGTTGTAAAGAGCTAACAGCCAAACAGTGTTCGCCCACGACCGAAAGAGAAGCCCACTGCTTTCAACTCTCAACTTCAAAGCTGTGTTCAAAAACGCTGTTTTAAGTTTTTGCACGGTCTATGTTTGCCAAGCCTTTCCTTTAAATGCGCCGTACGCCAACAACAACTGTAACCAAACACAAGACCTTAAAGTCTGAGAAGTACAGTTATTTGTTGTCTAAATGTGATTCGCTAATGGAAATCTTTTGGACCCGATCTGCTTGAGTTCGACCGTTTTTTTGCTTACATTGAATCAGGGCACCATGGCAGATGGCTATGTTTGGAGCCGACAAGGTCATAAGCTTGAGACAAAACCCATCAATGCCATTCATTTCAACGCATGACAGACATCACACTTGCCGTATTCAGAAAAAAAAATCCACGCGCCCAGATAGTCACAGGTTGTATGCAAACCTCATATATACACATATCAACGCCATGTTGTGCCGTTTCTACACCCCCAGTGTTTCAATTCCCATTTTTTTTTTGCTTTGAACCTCACTGTTCAAACACTAGATAGAGTGCATTACCGCAGCGTGGAGAAAAAAATTAAGCAAACCTAAATTTGTGCATTCTTTGATATGTTTACGAAGGAATACTGAAACTAGGATTACCCGTTTCCACAAACTTCTGAATATTTCTTTTCACATGCGAGGCCCCCCTGCCCAATGTAGGGTGGCAACAATGCACGGTCACCGCACGATGATGATGATGATGACAATGGTGACCGTGACGACACATATGATTAAGGAGACGATAACGGTTCAAACTGTGGCCACGATAGTGAGAGGAAAAAACAATCAATTCACAAAAATTCTGGTTCAATTCCAGTTTAAAGACATTTGCAAACCTCATTTTTTTCTGTGGAATCTCTTTCATAGGTGTAAGCCGTCGCAACTCCGAACGGACGAGAATGAACCTTTAGTACATCTTCAATCATTCAACTAGGCTTCAGGAAGATGTGGCAAGGTGGATGCCATTCATCAAAATTTGCAAAAACTTGCTGGAACACTTTCCAGGCATCATCACCTGTGGATTTGTTTGTTTTTCATATTTTACTGGTGGTCCTGATTGCTAACTGGAGTAGAAGGAAATGCCTCTGACAATTGCAGCGTGCTTGCTGCAGCCAATTTTGGATTTGCGGTAGTTTCTACTGTGAACGCGCGCCACTACATGCAGCATACCAACCAAATGAGCCGAGTTGGTAATGAAATCTTTAACAAAAACCAAGACCATGTAGTTTTGTTTTCTGAAGCATTGCAATTGTTCTGAGAGTTCGATGTGCTGCATCTCTTGGGCAACAAACGCTGGAGAGTTCGAGTTCCATGACACTGGAGACAGCACATTGAACTGGGAAACAAACAAGCACAATGCTTCTCACAGAACGCTTCCAACGGTGCTTGATTTGCTCGCCATGGCAGAGAGGAGCAGGTCTCCACGACGTGAGAAGTATCTATGGGTCAAAGTGAAAGGCGGTGTGACACCCATCAAGGTCAATATCACAGGGTTGCACGATGTGGATGATTTGCACAAGGCAGTCAAGAAGGAGGTGAAAAACAAATTGGGTGGTGTTGATAGTGATGATCTTCAGATTTTTCAGAGCGAAGAGGCGAAAGATGGTGGCTCTGAAGCAGTTCGCCCGGGTGTGTCACTGGCTGACCTGAATGGTGGAGACAATGACGAAAACCCCCTCTACGTTTTCTATCCTGATATGAATCCAGACTCGACTGCATCACAGGCCCGGAGAGAATAAAACCATTTCTGCTGCGTGTTTCTCATACTGAATTCATTTTACCCTATTGCCACGCTGGTAACGGCTTCACAGGTGCTGGTAGAACAAAATTGGACTCAAATGTGTTCGGTTTCCTTCAGAAGATAAAACAACACAACGAAAGCAAACTGAAGAAATGCCCTTGAAAGTGAGCGCAAAAGTATGTGGAGAACCCAACCACGAAAGAACAACCCAGTCAAGACGTTATGCAAAAGATGCAGAAGAAAGGGAGGAGAACAAGAGGAGAACAAGATACAAATGGCAACAGAGAGGATGAAAGCAGGATCCCTTCACATCCCAAATTGGAGCAGGCCAGAGGAGACAGCAATCCGAACCAAGAGACGAGCAGGAAAAAAATCAAAGTGATGCACCGAAGCAAAAGAAAATGCAGTGACAACATATGGAAGCAAATAGAGAAAGCAAGGAACTCCAACATAGCAAGGGCACAACTGATAAAGTACTGAAAAGGCAGACCAGGAACAAGGAAAAAACTGAGAAGCTTGAAGAATTACAGTCAAGACAAGAGCAGAAATACAAGATGAACCGTAAACTGTAAACAGCAGAATGTGTAAGCACAACAGAACTAACCAATGATAAAACTAAACGAAGAGACTAAACACAAGGTGCAACAGAAAGAAATGAGACATGAGGTGAAGTTTCGATGTTTTCGGGATTTAAGTGGTTTTGGTGTTCTTTTGGATTTAGGGGGGAAAGTATTGCTTCGCAGTCCACATGAGGTTTTATTCGTCTTTCAGAGCTTTATGCGGAACAGGGAGACATTGAAGGGGGACGCAAGTTAGAGTAGGGGGGCAAGTTAGAGTACCAAAGGATGGGGAAAAGAGCAGGCGACCGAACAACAAGCAAAAATTTTACACTAAGTTGAAAGACACGTGAGCGGTCAATCACGTGGGGAAGAAACCAAGCAGAACAGGATTACAAACAAACAGGCAAAACTGAAAGCATGGCATTTGCACAAAGCCAAAACGATGATATCATATTAGATTGCATGAATCGACAATCGCAGACCTCAAAACACAAACAAACAAACAAACAAACAAACAGCACAAGCAGGACCAAGTCATCAGCAACATTGAGCCGGGACGAAGTCAGAGCACGAAACAACGCAGGACATGAAAAAGTTGCTCCCATTGCTTTCGCTTGGTCCAATTTGAAGCATCATGAAGCACTGATTTAAATAGCATGTTTTCTGCCTTTCAAGCCAACACTCCTTGAAACACTTGAAACACTTAACACTTTGGTTTCAGGTCACTTTGCCAGAATGGTTCAACGAGGTGCTCCCTGCCAAAGTGGAGGGCATGTGGTTTGGGGAAGGGACAAACATCCCACATGCACCCATCTATGTCCGTCCATGCTATGTTAGAAGGGAAGTGAAGTTAAATCAGCAAAGTGAAAAGCGAGCAAGAACGCACGGAGTCATCTGGTTGCATCATGAAGCTCAAAACTATGCAAGTGACAAGCAATGCAAACAGAGGTGTTGAAAGAAAGAGCACGTACATCGCCACAGCTCAACAAGAAAGGAAGCAAAAACAAACATGGAAACAAGGGAATGAGAAGGGTACTTTGGCAGACCTTGGAAAACAAGACAACTGCAGTAGACTGGGTTCGGATCTGCAACGGCAAAGACAAGGAGAAGCAAGACAGCAAGTGGCAAAAAACCAGAAGGAAGCGCGCGCAAGTAGAGCAAGAACGAGAGGCCAGAAGAAAGAGAAACAATAACAGGTAAAGCAAAAGGACAGGAGAGCATCATGGCTCCAGGACAATGCAGCTTTCGCAAAGAACGCAGGGAAAATGAAGGAAGCAAACTGAACAGATCCAAATCAACATGAAATAAGTAAGAACATATGCAGTAGAAGCAAAGAGAAGGAAGGGAAAAGTAAAAAAACATGAGACAACACCGAGGCATGAAACAAACATGGATAACATGGATGCACATGATGAGTCTGAGAATGTTGTTTTGAAAAACGGCAAGTCACTGAGAGTCTGAGCAGTAAGAAAGCTGAGAAGATGGAAACGACGCCGGCAGAGAGAAGAAATGCAAGAAACAAGCCGCAACAAAGGAAGCGCAAAAGCACTTCCCCCGGACAGAAATGACAAGGGAACGCAAAGGAAAAGAACAAATGATCAAGGAAACTTCCTGTTCCTGCTCCTTTCTTGTTGTTCTTGCATTCCTCTTTCAGGATTGGTGCAGTCAGTTGCTCAGACAGAGACTGCGCTTTGGAATTGCTGAGAAGTTGCTGGCTACGGATGGTGCAAAATGGGACTACTGCGGCGAAGATGAGCTCTTGTCTGCCATGCAAGAGACAGTGCAGACACTTCATGATAACAAGGGAGTTGATAGCGACAAGCAAAGGCATCCTTTGTTCTTGGTCTTTGCAGGTCCCGGCCAGGGCAAGTCCAGATTCCTGACAGAATTTCCGTCCCTCGTCGGGCAATGTCTTAAAAGCACCAAAAACCTCAAATACAACCAGAAACCATTGGCTTTTCTGCTTACCTGCGAAAATGGCACCCAGCCTGGAGATTGGCCGACGCAAGAATTGAATGCTCAGCGTTTTGTGGCATGCCGAATGTTGTGGCAACTCAGGCAGGTTAATGAAGAACTCTTTCGCGAGACTGGTGCACCAAGTGACTTCGCACAGTTCCGCGCTGGCTGCTCCAAGGAGCTCACCCCAAAAGATGTGCTGGATGCCATTTTGTCATCTGAAGGGATGAAAACCGCACATGTTGTCATCGGCATCGATGGGATGCAGAACTTGCCTGGATTTACGCAGCATGATGACAAGCATGAGCCCTTTTATAAGGTGATGCAAGAAGTTTGTCGACTCATCAACCAGAAAGAGGCTCCTTTTGTGGTCGGATGCGTGACTGCAACACAGAGTATGGACCACGGACTTGCGGCTAGTCCGCAGGCCAGGAAGTTTCTTCAACTACCAAGCGTGACACAAGTCACCGTGAACAAAGTGGATCAGATCCCACATCATCCTTTGAAGCATATCTTGGTGATGGACATGGGTGGTCACGGCAGAGCTTTGGAGTGCTTGGTCAATGCGCTGAAAAAGATGGAGTGTGCAGGTGGTGATGCTGTTGTGGGTGCAACAATGCAGCAGCTCAACGAAAAGTACCCACAAGCTGGACTGTTAGGCCGGTCAAATTCACACAGTTTTGACGACTGCGACATCAAGGGCATCCTGCGTACCAGTCTATCTGGCAAGTGGACAGAAGTGGGCAAGGCCATTGAGAAGGTAAACCCAGAAAAGATGATGCTTGTCCGCCTCGAGTACAACTCCACTCGAACAGAGTACCACATTCACTTACCATATGTTTGGCTTCACATGATGCTGAGCAGACACAACATGGCAAGTGATTTGCAGCCTTGGCGCTTGATGGACTACAGCAGTTTCATGAAAGGTCCTCCGATGGATGGAACGGAATGGGAGCTCTTCAATGCCAACTTCAGGGTGTTGCGTTCACATGCTTTCACCAACGAAGAAGAAGTCTCAATGGCATCTTTGCACAGAGGGGCGATCCTCAACGAATCGTTGAAAGACTTGAACATTACAAACAAACATTTGAAGCTTGCAACAGCCAAAGCTAGGTGTTCATCGAGGTCTTCGTGCTGCGGCAATCCCAAGCCAAAGACAGAATCGGATGACAAGACTCCAGCTCAAGGCTTACGGGCTCACCAGTGCAAGGCTGTCCAGGATGGAAAGGAGATCACGGTTACAATGACTGACAAGACCACCCTTCTTCTGAATGCAAAAGGGGCTCCAGCTGCTGATGCTTTCGTGATGTTGGAACAGGTGAATTCTGATGGCAAGAAAGTGACGATCTCTGAGTGTTTGCAAATGAAGCATGGACAGACAGCAGCCCATTTGGAAGACGAGTTCAAAGAAGCATGCGACGAGGGGGACATCCTGGTTCTGCTGCAGAACACCTCCGGCAAGGCACCAACTAACAAGAACATTCCTATTGTATTTGTGTCAGCAGAGCAGTTTGAGGCATATTACGGCTTGTATGCTGGACGGGCATTCAATGCAGCAGTTGAAAATTGTGTGTGAAGTCGCTTCCATGGCAGGTTTCTCTACAATCCCATGCCAGCATCGCTATGCCCCAAGAATCTTTTGGACTTTGCCAAAATCATTTGCCACATTGAAGCGCATGAGTTTTGAGAACCTCCTGATGGCGATGAAGTATTGATTCGAGAAATCTGCGCGAGCACCGAAACAGCTGCACTGTGGCCGTTTTGGTTCCACTTATGTTCTGTGCGTTTTCGTGCGAGCACTTCACTAGCCAATTTCGTTCATTCAGTACCTTTGTGGAAGACCCTCTTGTCAATCTAGACTCACTTGTCAGTCTAAAAGTTTTTTTGTTTTTTTTGAAATGCGAGTGTGGTTGCACGTCTCTACAGTTTGTTGACTTTTTGATGCTTTAGACACTAAGAAATTTTAAAGCATCATTCTGGAGTCCCATTGATTGCATGAACATGGCTCTATTGGAGTGATTTGGAATGCGGTCAGCCTTGGGAGAGACCTCGTTCACATGCAACAAGCCAACATAAGTTTACAGCTAATAAGCTAGTGATACGTTTGCCGTTCTGGTCCCACTTTTCGGTTCTTGCTCCCACTTTGTTCCTACGCTTGTCCCAATTTGGGGTTCTTGTTCCCACGTTCCCACTTTGTTCCCATTTTTGTCCCACTTTGGGGTTCTTGTTCCTATTTTGTTCCCACTTTGTTTCCATTCTTGTCCCACTTTTTGGTTGTTGTTCCATTCTGGTCCTACTTTGGGATACTTGTTCCCACTTTGTTCCCACTTTGTTCCCACTTTGTTCCCATTCTGGCCTAACTTGCGGGTTCTTGTTCCCACTTTGTTCTCATTTTTGTCCCACTTTGGGGTTCTTGTTCCCACTTTGTTCCCATTCTTGTCCCACTTTGGGGTTCTTGTTCGCGACTTTCTTCCCAGTTTGTTTCTTGTCCCACTTTGGGACTCTTGTTCCCACTTTGTTCCCGCTTTATTCCCATTCTTGTCCCACTTTGGGGTTCTTGTTCCTACTTTGTTCTCACTTTTGTTTCCATTCTTGTCCCACTTTGGGGTAAATTCCCATTTGGTGTCCAATTTGTTTCCATTCTTGTCCCAATTTGGGGTACTTGTTCGCAACTTTCTCCCCACTTTGCTCCCATTTTTGCCCCACTTTGTTCCCACTTTGTTCCCATTTTTGTCCCACTTTGGGATTCTTGTTCTCACTTTTTTCCCACCTTGTTCCCGTTCTTGTCCCTTTTCACCCCCGAAGGCATGCAAACTTTTTTTTGCTTGCTCTGAAACTTCAACCTTGGGTTGAAGTAGCGTGCCTTGGGCGAAGCTCGGCGTTAACTTGCAAGAGTGTCAATGTTGAACTCTTTCTGTTTTCTTTCTCCTTGTCCCCTTTGTTTTGCGTGGCTTGCTTTAGTTTTGCAACGAGCAAGTGTAACGCAACCAAATCCGTTTCCATTTTTTAAACAAACATGTTTGAGTGCATGTTTTGTTTTTTTTGGGCAAACTGACATGTCAATTTTTGAGTGTGTGAGGGTTACTAACTGGAACGCGTTAATACATGTTGTGGACGACATTTTGGCTCCTAGGGTTGGTATGGGTGGGTTCCCTTTTTCATGCGACTTAATAGTGTTACGTGGAAAAGGAGGCGTAATAAATGATGAAGGTTCGAATTCACTTCTTGAAATTTCTGAAATGTTTCCAGCAGTGGGAACCTGGAAAACATCTCAGATGTGGAGGATGCAGTGCATACAGCATGGAACTCGTTACCTCAAGATGTTGCCAAACCTGTCTGGGAAACTGGTTTTTGCAGGGCCATTTTTGGTAACGAATCAGTGGGCGATAGTTTGAAACAGCAGTTCAACACGCCAATTGCTCCTCCGCCAGTGTTGCCGGATGTGACTACAACAATGGAAGTGCATAAGGGGCAACGCATTCTTCCACGTCACAAACAGCACCGTACCACTGAAAGCTCTGTCCCACAGATCAACATCATGTTTTAAAATCGAATGCAGCAAAGCAAGTTTTGACAAGGAGAGGGCTAGCTTGAGATTTCTCTTTGAATGAATTGTTTGCGGCGGCTCCCCAGCATCTCCTGCCTTGCGCACACTCATCGATTGCCATTGTGTGTGTCTTATGAATGCAATGGTTTCCAACACACCTTTAGCACTTGAAGCCGGATAGCCCTGTTCCCTCAGATTGCAAATGAATGTGCGCAGCAAAGATTCTGAACATGGAAAAAACAAGCCAAGCTCCCCCAAGTAATTGCAAGCCTCTTGATGCTGTTAGCGCGTTTCAACAAAGTACTAGGCACTTTGTTTCCGAAAATGTCGCCCAAAAGCATGAATTGCACATTGATCGAATCGTGCGCAAGCACGGGTTGCACAAAGGGCACATTTGGATCCCATTCCCCAATGATGACCGCCCAATTTTTGAGCGCTTTCTGAAGTTGAACTTCTCGTGATTCCTGCCAGGTCACATCTTCCTTATGTTTGACACAAGATCTAGAAAAAGGAATATCCAATTGCAGCCGGTCTTCTTCGTTGCTCTTTGATTGTGACGAGGCTGGCAGTGCTGCTTATGTTGAAGCTTCCAAGGGTTCACAAAACAATACATGTTTTGCAACATCGACGCCAGTTCCTTCCTTTAGTTGCACCTGGCCATGGGCAGCCCCGCAAGTTGCTGAGAATCGGCCCCATTTCACGACCCAGCTGCATGCCGTCATGATGACTCCGACCATGGATCGAGAAAGGGGGCCCACAGAACCTTGGCGCAAAAAGGGTTGCGCTTTCATTGATGAGATGCGCATGCCCTACGTAAGGACAGGGTTGCTGTTGCCAATAAGAAGAAGAAGTTTGAGATCGCCGCCCCAATGCGTTGTTGAGGCGTTGGTGATTGATGATCAGATTGTTGAGCCCGTTTTCATGAACTACTACTGCACCGCTTCCGTGATTGAAGAGGAGCATTCATTGGTGTAAGTGTGTGTGTTACCACACTGATGGGCATGGGGACGATGATGACGACCCCAAAAACGATTTGATCTCGATCAATCACCGGTGAGACACGGAACATGTTTTCCGAAAGCGATGCTCATGTGTGTTGCATCTTGGATGAAGGGTGTAGCAGCACATGTCATTCATCAAAGTGGGCAAGCCATTGAGAACTTGAAATGGATTGGACATTGGCCACCGCGTCTGCGCTGGATTCAAAAACTATCCACAACAGTTGGATTGCACGCCATGCCTTCCTCATTTACAAGAAGAACAGGTTTGAACTTTGCGATGCAACCCTGGAATCCTTTGAATTGTCAGAACGGGATACGCCGCTTCTTGGTCATTGCGCGCTCAGACCAAACTGGGACTTGTAAAAGATTTCGGACAGGGGACTAATGTTGAACGGTCATGTTCTCCCAACATATCGATGAAGTAGGGCTCAACATGATTTACTTGACAGAGGGCCCGATTGGAGGTCGCAAAAGTTGGTGTTTGTAGGAGCGCAAGCGCCTTCCCCCCTTCCGCAACCTGATTCCGGCCAAAAAGAAAACTAACCAACGCCCGCACGGTCGAATACCGAGCCAATAGGCCGATCTGTGGAAGAACTTGGGCAAAAATTTGTGAAACGGTTTCTTGCCAGCGATTCTCTTACAGATCCGAAAAGTGTTGGTCGGAATGCAATCTGTACATGAGAAATTCTTCATTGGGGTTTCCACTCACTTCACCAGTTTTTCTGTTCCGAAGCAAAACATGACGACCTGTGTTACATTTCAAGTTGAGCCGTTGTTCAAGAAAATCCTAGGGATTTGCATTGTGAGAAAACGTTTCTGCGAACGTAAAGGACCGCCTTCTATTGTACAGCTAACTTTCGGGTCTAATATGCTTTGTGTTCGCAATGTATTTACCACAGAGCTTCCCCCTCCTCGTAAACGCAATGCAAGCAGATGACCTTTCTCGGAGATGAAGTGGACAACCAAAGAGCTGTTCGCTGGTATTCTGGACTGCTTTTGCTGGAGATCCGTTCTGGCATAACGATGAAAGGTCGATCGTGCCGATTTACCGCTGTAAAAGCTTGAGCAGCGTGAATCAATTTTTCAAACCATGGGACATTCTCGCGGCGACGGCGGCATAGTGGAGGCACCCTGGAAAATCCCAGTGTTGAATGCCCAATTCAGAAAACGGACCGGTTGTTTTGAAACAGCTAGCGCGGGCTGAAACCTTCCCACATATTGGGTAATCCAGGTGAGCCCGAGTTGCCTGATAATATGCCAGGCTTTCAGCAGCCAGTGACCCCGCCAGCTTTCCATGACCATCGAGGTTCGCCGCCAAGGTCAACCAACCTTTGCCCAAATTTACCTGATACACTTCTGAGTCATAGCGCCAAGCAAGATTCGTTCGACTTTATGGAAGAATACGCGATAATTTTTTGTTAAACAAAAATAATTGCTTATTTCAAAAAAGATAAGGTCCCCCCAGCCAGAATCAAAACACCTCAGCCTCTTCCTTGGTTTTTGAAACATCAACCGAGGTGTCCACTTGTTCCAGCGGGCCAGAAAATTTATGCGCCGATAATTCTTGCTCCAAATTAAGTCCCTCCGGCTCTACAAACCTTCCGTTCCTTGTTTCATCAGGTCGGATTTTTTCCAAACGAATAGCTTCCAAACACTCAAACAAAACCCTAAGTGGTCACAACGCTCCATCTCTGCTATACCGCAAGGCCATCCTGATGCTGTCAGCATGATAACCCAATGCCATTCGGTTGTCAAAACTGCATCCCATTTTCTTTAGGTACGAAAAAGACGTAGCTTTGAACGAGTGACTCGTATATTCCAATGACTCAGGTACTCCATGAACCATTGAATGCTGGTTTAACGACATCTTCAGCCAGTTTCCAGCCTCTGAGGAGCTAACCGTGGGTTTGCCATCATCGTCCGGCGCCGGAAGCATAGGAAACCTGCCAAGGTCATCCATCTCCAATAAGGCTCTCACCTGCTTCCATTCGATTGCCCAATTACCAGCGCCAACACCTGAGGCAGGTGCCGCCAACGGCAAAAAGGAATGTTTGAGGCTCAAGGATCTGCATGTTTTGTGAGTAGCTGTAGAGCATTCCACAAACCTGACCACGCCACTGTAATCAGTGTCCCATTGTCTGGACTGACAATGCTGAACATCATTCCAACGTCCTCCAGCATAGATACAGAACAAGGCCATTCCACAAAAGGCTCGATTCCATGGATCAGGATCTTCAGCAAGGATGTAATGAAGAGCTTTGACGTGTACCACCAAGAGGGGCGGCGCTTGCTTCGTGTTTTTTGGATCCGTACTGCGGGTAACGCCCAGGCATCTCCTACTCCTCACGCATTCATCCAAGTTTTCCATTCCAAATATGTGTCTAGCGAAAACAACCGACTCGAAAATCGCTTTCAGTCTAGCCAAGCTCGACCCACCCTCACGCATTGAGCTGAGTTCAGCACATGGACCAGTCGTGACAAACTATTGCACCTCTTGAGCAAAGTAGCTGGCGCCTTTTTATGCATGATGTCCACGATTACCTGGCACTGACCACGAAAATCATCAATCACGCTCTTGCATCACCTGCACAATACGCTCATCTCCAGTCCATGATACAATTCGAACACTTCGCCAGGATAGCTCTGCTTTTCATGTGTGTCAGTTTCAAAAACTGGATTACCGAAAGAGCCAGCCCTGTCACTGAAGATTTGTTCCCAAAAGACAGTTTCCCAAAACTGTTTGACAACCGGGGTTGCCAGTGCAGCCATGCTCCTACCCAAGACAGGCTCAGAGTCGTAACCAGCTATGGGAATAACATCGTCAATAGTGGGCCCAGGATCAGACCGATGGCGAATAGTCCCATAAACCACCGCGAACGTCAGGAAATGGCCAACTGCTATCAGTGTTGTCATCCAAGCTCCCCACCGCATTCTCTGGATCCGGCCCACCAAGCTCTGTAGCTTCTATATCCATCCAAGGAAAAAAACGACAGGATACCTCCTTGCTGATTTGTGCAAATTCGAACATGAACACTTCCCGCCCTCCCACCACTTGAAAGAAAAAACAACGGAAGTTCAAAATGAAACATGTTTCAACTGACAAGTTCATTAAACATGTTCACCTATGAACCTAGTCAAATTAGTAGCCTTACAGGTTGGCTCAAGAGACAACAACTCAAGGCACAGCAAGAGTTCCTCTTAGTCACTTGACACAATCACAAAAAACTTGGCGTCTGGTTTTTCTGTTTGATGATTGTGGGCAATCCATTTCTGACCTGGAAGTTGAAACGTGTAGTGAAAGCAGCAGTGATGATAATGCAGTGGTCATGCCAGTCAAACCTTTGCGTGCAGTTATTTTCCCGACAGGCATGGTATTTTGGCAGCACGCAAAGTTGAAGACTTGTCATTTGGCCTACCAGGAACACTTCAAGGTCTTTTTGTGTGGGCGAAAGAATTCAGACATATTCAACATGCGAAAGTCGGAATCTAGGTTTGACATTGCAAAGTGCAAGCAATGTTTCAAGAGCATTCTGGCTAAGTCAAATTGAACTTTTCACCTGACAGCGTTGGATAGCAAGACCGGCCAAAAAGATCAGCTGAGTGCGGAACATCGTTAGGTGACGGGGTAGGGCGCACTGCTGGTACATGTGTCATGTTCGGATGGTGTTTGCACAGCTTTAATTCGTTTGATTTTCCTAGAGTGTTGTCAAGAAGACTGCAACTTTCAGAGTAAGTTTTCTTGGAGCCACTTGGGATCTGAGCTGTCCAGCGCTGAGTGAACGCCAACAAGAACTTTGTTTGCATTTTGTTTTCCAGTGCAGAATCATTTACATCATACGCTGTTCATTTGCACATGTCTCTGTAGGTCTGATAGGTAAATCGGGCGTTGCTTGATTAAACGGAGCCATGACACTTTTTGATTCTGAAGGTGCTTGAAATTTGCATTGTGATAAGATCGATTCATCAGGATGGCTGAAATGTGTTTTGAGAGGCAACGATCTAAAGACCTTTTCAGGTTTGGGGTTTGCGGTTAGTACGCCGCAGAACCCTCGGAGTGCAGCTAACTTCGAGATGTTTTACAGGAACCCGAACAACGGAACCGACATGACCATATCAGAAATATCAAAGGTGAGGCGGATGTTGTTTGAAGCAAGCACAATGATTGTTGCACATACCAAGCAGCAGGTATTGAGTGATGCAGGTCAGGACAGTGTTAGGAAACTACCCGTGGCAGAAAAACAAGCCTGTTTGGTTCAACAGCAGGCCAAACTCCCAGGCCTGTCGATCACCGGAGAGCTTCACCCCAATCACGCCCTGGTAGATTTGGCTGCATCGATGCACCATCCAAATGCACTAAAAGGGAATCAGAGTTGCAGCATTTCCTAAAAGACAAGCCATCAGTTTTGTCGGTTGAGCAACAAACCTTGAAGGTTACTGTGCCTGAACCGACATTGAAGGCGGACAACTCTTCTGAGCTTCAGGTTCAATGGGCTTACATGCGTAGAGGCTTAGCGCTGGACCAGTGTGGGCTTGTGGAATGGACAACTCATCAGCAATGGGTACAATATCTCCTGGGTATGCTATCTAAGCGAGCGCCAGAAGGATATCAGAAGGTCAGAATGGATCAAATAATCAAAGAAGAGGATCGTAAGCTTTTCATGATCCTTAGTGACGAACTCCAGCAAAGGAATGCTAGGCTGAGTGATACGCCTTCTCGAGGTGACGAAGGCCTTAGACGGTTGAGGACAGACCCAAGAGTCACCATGCATTTTCTGCCGTTGCCAGCAAGCCACAAATCGGGCTCCAAGCTCAGTTGATCCAGGAAGCTCCAAAGCGGCCCCCTCATTCAGGAACTCCAGTTGTGCAGGGCCAAAAAAGACAGAAAATGAAAAACCACAAACCCTCTGCAAAGGCAAAGTCAATGTGCCCGGCAGAACTGAGGAAATTTCGTCAGGTGGATGAAGAGGGACGAGCAATTTGCTGGGCTTACAAGTCTGGCTGCAAGGAGCCCGTCTCGAATGGCAAATGCAGAAAGGGCAGACACGCTGTCATCGTTCCAATCACAGCCTGCTGACCTGCAGGGTAAATGCAGGTACCTGACAAAAAGCGGATGGTGCAACAGACGTTTGACGGGGGTTGGAGCCTTCAACGCAAAAATGTCTATAAGAGAATTCAAACGACAAACCTTTCCATGCCAATCATTTGAGGGAACATGACATGCATGTTGAATAGCTTCAAAAGAAGCTTAAAAGGCTGAAGGAAAGGCATTCTGCGACTGACGCAGTGATGTAAACAAATACCGACATGGTTGCACACAATGCCTTGGAGACCAGATTTGGAGGGAAGCCACTTTCGTCTCTGGTAATTTTGGAAATTTTTGTTGGGTCAGCTCGATTGTCCAAAGCTTGCAATGGAGCTGGGATAACATCAATCGCGGTGGATAAGACCAAGTCGTTAATTTTTCGTTTTTCAATGCGTCCAGCAAACGATCTTTCCAAGCAGTACTGTGACAGAGAAATTAATTTGATCCCAATTTTCGCCCCATGGAAATACCCCAGCAAATTGCGCTGATGGGAAACGCGTTGGTATGTGTGTGTCACAATTTTGCAATTTGCTGAGCCGAAGGGGTTTTGATGTTCAGGAGTTGCAAGAACGCAGGTGCCTGTGAGCCCATCTGCGCGAGGGGTACATATATTGGTGTGCGATTTGACTGACGAGGCGCAATATGTTACTTTGGTACAAACTTTGGAACTGCACCGAGACAATTCAGTATGGGGGCATTTTGCCCCAGCGTGCGGTACGGCGAGCAAAGCTCGGGAGAAACCGGCACCGCATTTGGAAGCCATGGGAATTTCAGTCCCACAGCCTTGTCGATCTCCACAACATCCTTGGGGATTGCCACATTTGTCAGGTTTGGATAAAATACGCACGGAAGCTGCCAACCTCGTTGACAAGGTAACATGTAAACTTATACTGCTCCTGGTGTCTTGGCAGGTGGTTTGTAGCTTGGAGAATCCAGAGAACTCTTTGTTGTTCTGGATGGTACCGTGTGTAGTCTTTTTGTTGGCAGATCTACAAGGTTTTGACGACACTTGTCTTCATGGTAGGTACCGCAAAAAAAGTACACGGTGCAGGGCTACGCATGACTGGTTCCAGTCCTTAGCTGGCAAACGTGAGAATGATGGCTCCCACATCCACAATCCTTGGGTGCCCACGGTCGTTGGTAACAAAGTGGTCTACCCCACGGCTGAAGAAGCTGCTTATCCATTGCTTCTGTGTTCACATCTAGCAGCAATTGTCCAGGACAAGTTGCTCAATGCAGGTGCTGTTGACATCGTGAACTGGAGTAACAAAAATAGAATGATTTGCTGCCAAACCACAGACTTGTTTTGTCTGCAATGCCAAGAGGGAAGAAATATAAACCGTTGGTTTCAGAGGACGATAAATATGTCCAGGTGGACCACGCGCAACATGCTACCTTGGGTTCTACCGATACTCCAGCTACAACAAAATTTGTACACCAACATACTATAAAATGGGGCGAGTTCATTTATCGACTTCAGAATTGGTAGACAATAGCAACGTTTTGATTTCGCAGTATGGTATTTCTCGGAAGCCTTTGGACTTTGTACAAAGGGCGATGAATTGTGGACATCCTAGGACATTGGCTATAGATACATCTTCCGGAGATGGTTACAGAAGTTGGCGGACAACAAATATGGCTTCTTACCCTGCGGATTTGGCTTTCAAGAGGTGAAAAGAACTTTTAAAGTGGACTCTGGGCCGGTCTCCCGGGGTCGGAGCTGCTTTCTTCCAAGCGTGTTTTGCTATTCAAGGAAAAGTTGGAAGAAGCGAATTTTCTTGATGGCTCGCTTATATCTCATCTTTCTGAGGGATTCAGGCTGTCAGGGTGACTCGACAATACAGGTTTATTTCCGAAGGATGTTCGCCCACCACAATATGATTTGCGCACTTTGCAAATCATGGCCAAGGGTTTGAACAAAGTAATCAAATCATAACTTTCGGAAGTCGATGATGAAGATCCTATGGTCCATGGCACCTGGGAGAAAACACAAATCGGAGGTTGAAAATGGTTATATTTGGGAGGACACTGGCCGTGACGGTGGTGACAAAATTCTGGCCAAAAGGTTTGGGCTGTCGCAGCGAGGTGGCAAGTTGCGAGTCATCGACGATTGCAACATTGGAGGCCTTAATGGAGCCCTGGGCACAATGGAAAAATATCGTATCCATGGCATTGATGAGTGTGCGGCCTATCTGGCTTAGTGTATTGATTATTGTTGTGAGAATGATTTGCGAGTGGAACTGGTTGGTAGGACGTTTGATCTTTCTGCTGCTTACAAACACTATGGTGTCCACTCAAGTGACAGGTCGTTGTTACGATTGACGGTCCGGGATCCGCATTCCCACACCATCCGCTACTTTGGCGTCAACAGCCTACCTTTCGGTGCCTCTGGATCGGTAGGACCTTTTCTTCGGATAAGTTTGGGTTTTTGGTGGATAGGCCTCCGCCTCTTTCGTTTGGCGTGGACTGCTTATTTTGACGATTTCACTCCCTTTTGCACGGAGGCACTTTGTCAGAACACTACGAAGACGGAGTGCCTCTACACTTTGCTTGGGGTGGATTTTGCTCGTGATGGTGACAAAGCTCAGGAATTCGCACAGAAATTCAGGAGCCTTGGTATGGAAATTAATATGGAACGATTTTCAAAAGGTGTGGTCAATGTTGGCCATACCTCGGATCGACAGTCAGAGTTGAAATCAGTGCTGGAGGACATCCTTGCGCAGGGCATTTTATCAGCCAAACAGGCTGAATCCTTACGCGGCAGGATGGACTGGTTTGAGTCCTTTGCTTTCGGCAGAATTGCAAATGGCGCTGTGAAAGTTTTAGGTAACCTTGCAAGCCGTTATGAGAAGAAGATTGTCCTTGGTGCGGCGAAAAGGAAGAATCTGGAGTTTTTGATGCATCGTGTTTCAAACAGTGAGCGGTTAATCGTGACCAGGTCTATTTTGCAGGCCTGGGTAGTTTTCACAGATGGTGCCGTGGAAGGTCCCGACGACCTTACGGTTGGCAGTGTGGGCCGTGTATTGTTTTCTCCTAGTGGAGCATGTTGGAATTCTTTGGAAGTACTATTCCTGAAGATATGATGTTGGAACTAATGAAAACCTTGAAGAACCCGATTTATGAGGTGGAGGTCATGCCGATTTATTTGGTTGCTGTTTTGTGGGCCCATCGTTTCAGGGTGTCGCAAGTGGTTTGGTACACCGACAATGAAGCGGCCAGATCAGCATATATAAAGGCTTACGGGGTCACCAGAATTGCTGATGCTTTTGTCGGTGTCTTTTGAACAATTGAAATGCAGTTTCAATTGAAGTCCTGGATAGCCAGGGTCCCTTCAGCTTCTAACCCAGCAGATGCTCCTAGTCGGCTTGATAATTCAGAACTGAAACATCTCAGAGCGACCAAAGCGAGCATTCCTTGGAAGGTGGTTTCTCACACATGTCGTTTTTTGTCAAACTCATTTCATTTAGTTTGTGGTAGGCGTGGTTTTTATAATTCATTTATAATAACTAACGCGCTCCTCCTCCTCGCGGCGTCGGTATTCCTCCCATATGAAATAAGCGATAACTTTTTGGGAAACAAAAATAATTGATATATTTTAAAAAAAAGAGAATAGGTTTTTTGTTTCAAACAGAAAAACCAGACGCCAAGTTTTTGTGATTGTGTCAAGTAACAAAAAGGAACTCTTGCTGTGCCTTGAGTTGTTGTCTTTTGAGCAAACCTGTAAGGCTACTTATGTGACTAGGTTCAAAGGTGAACATGTTCAGTGAACTTTTTGTTAGTTGAAACATGTTTCATTTTGAACTTCCGTTGTTTTTGTATTCATTTTCGAATGTGCACAAATCACCCACCCTTTCGTTGCACCCACCCATTTGTGCAATGAACTCTCAGCATTTTGCTAACTCATAAATATCGACGAGGATATCCCAAAGATCGAGCAAAACAAGCGTTGGTGTGTCAACAAGCTCACATCGGCATCCTTTGGCCTCCCATTTATTTTTGCTGCGATATTTGCGCAACTGTCGTTGCATTATTTGCCTACATTTTGAGTTTGGATGTCACGCCGTGATATCCATTTGGAGGTGTTCTACAGCAACATTGGATTCTTCGGAATCTACCTCCTCTTTGTGTTGCATCATAATTGCTCTACAAAGTGAGCCTAGCCCTTAGCCTAGATGGTGTGGCAGTTTGATCGAAAACCGATACCCCAGTTGCAAAAAAGGAGCGTTGGGACCTTTCAGGATTCATACATGTCGTTTTTTGTCAAACTCATTTCATTTAGTTTGTGGCAGGCATGGTTTGTATAATTCATTTATAAAACCTTACGCGCTCCTCGTCTTCGCGGCGTCGGTATTCCTCCCATATGAAATAAGAAGGTACCAATGATAACGAAAAATTTACTTTACTCTTCACAATGTCAAGCGAGACCTCTTGAACTTAGTAGGCAAGAAAAGTAAGGAAGCCACTCGGCAAAAAAAAACGCGAGTTTGCTAAGCAACCCCCAGAAGCCGAAAAGGCCGAGTGTAAATCTTGGACTGGCAATGAAATGTTGAATCTGATTAATGACGTGAGAAACTTGAAGGTAAGAAACTTTGTTGCCAGAAGGTGGGTTCTTACTGCCAAACGTGACAAACACGGAAACTTTGTGAAGTGCAAGGCCCGATAAGTTCTTAAAGGCTTCCAAAACAAGCGCCGAACTGCCAATAAACAGACAGTCCTGCTACGTCACGCAGTGGTTTTCGTTGTCCAGTACAGCTGGCAGCCAGCAAAGGCTGGGAGTAGGGGGTCTGAAGAGAGCCTATTTCCATGGAAAATCCTACGATGCAACTTGTGTTAGATTGCACTTGGAAATGGTATCCACCTTACATTGGTGCTCGCGTGAGGAAGCCCGCCTATATGCCTTAAACGATGCCCAAGAAGGTGGTGGCAAGTTGTCGATAAGGCGCTCTTATCTTACGGACTTGCCCCTTTTCGCGCCGATCAATGCACCTACATCCTTTGTGACAAAACCTCATCCAAGAAGAGTCAGTACAGGTATCACGGTCCAAGAAACACTGACAAGGCCTGCAGGAAGTACTCGATCACCTCTTAGATCGAATTTTCCAGAACAACGCTCAAGGTCGTAAGATCGATGGCTTCGTTTGCTTGCATGTTGACCGCTTGATGTTTGGTGACAACGTCTTTCAAGGAAAAGATCATGGTGGAAGTTCGTAGTGACTTTGCTGTAGGGCCAGAAGACAAACAAGAACGACGTCGTGTTTGTTGGACAATGCGTAAAATGGAAGCGTCGCGAGAAGCATGGTCATTACATCTTGTGTACCATGCAGAAAAGCCTGCGGTAGATGCAGTGGAAGAAATCAAAATCGACAAGAATCGTAAGAACAACGCCGCTTATGCGCCCCATTTGCAAACTGCCTATCGATCACGGCCAGGACAGCTTACTTGGTTGTAAAGTAGAACTCAAGTTCATATATCCTATAAGTGTTCGCGATGTGTGTCAACAGCATCCAATCTGACCGACCATTTGGAGACATGCAAGGATTCAATAAGACTAAACGCTAGTATGTCCATGGCCGCTGAAACGACCTCATCGTATCCTGGATATGCGAGGTGCGCCGTACCGCAATAATTTAGACAAGTCAAGTCAGAGAGCTGAGGTAGTTTTGTTCGCCGAAGAGTGAAAACGCCGAAACCGCGGCAATGAAGGCGCATCAACTCGTGGAGCAATGATTGACTATAAAATTGTTAACTTTGTACAACCTACTCACCCTTAACGGACCTGGTTTAAACAAAACCGAAACCATTTAATGTCAGTTGGTCGTTCAATATTCAGATGAGAGTAGAAAGACACTGTCATGACAATGAATTCATGGATCAAAAGGGGCTGGTCTACCTAACATGGTAGCGGAACTCTGGTTAAGCCCGGGCCAGGAACCAAGCCCAAGGGTCAGGACCCAGAACCCTTTTAGTTCGGCCGGTTGATGCTGGAGTTGCTGCAGTGGTGAGCCAAGAAGGGATCAGTGGAGCATGGAGTTCGCTGGGTTACGACATGCTTCCCCGGAACAATTGGCTTTGACTTGGAGTGGAACCGAATTCCTGCGTGTGAGGACTAATGTGTCCAATCAGATTTCAGCCGGGATTGGAACCTAGGGTATGAGGTGGATCGGAATCACCAATTCCATATCAAGAGCGTGGATGGGAACCATGCCTTTTGGTCAGCCAGGGATAGGACTATGGGCCTTTCAATGATGCCACGGATTGGTGCCGTGCTGGAGGTGGAGCAGGAATGGTACAAGTACGAGTTTCTGAGGAAAGGTTTGCAGCGCATGGATTTCAAGGTTACGACAATGAGAGGAGCTTCTTTTGAGCCTAAACCTTTTCAGGATGCAGAGCAGCGAGACAGTTAGAGCCAATTCATTTTGGGAGTTAGTTTTTCTTTGATTGGGATAGGTGCCCAATGGATTTTTCCGATGTTGCTTCTTTCTGTTCTTGGTAGATTCTTCTATCAGCGAGCAGTAGCCGTTTTAGAGATGGATGTCTTCAATTTGTCCATGGCCGCTGAGACGACCTCATCGTATCCTGGGTATGCCAGGTGCACCGTACCGCAATAATTCAAACAAGTCAAGTCAGAGAGCTGAGGTAGTTTTGTTCGCCGAAGAGTGAAAACGCCGAAACCGCGGCAATGAGGACACATCAACTCGTGGAGCAGTGATTGACTATGAAACCCACAAGACAACCGCCGCAAACGCAGTCCACCACGGTTGCTAAGCTTTCTTCGCTCATGCAAATGTTTTGGTACGTGTCTTTTCTTGCGCGCACTCTGGTCCGATATCAGCGGCGTCGTCCTTCCGATACACACACGCGCAGCGGCAAACAATTTAGCCACAACCGCGCAGACCACGCGCCTACCCGAACAGAAGGAGACACGCCATCTAAACACGACAGTAACACAGGCAAATTGGATGCTCGTAGTCATAAAATCAGCGCATACTGTTTTTTCCGAACCGTTAACGAAAGATAGTGCAAAGCCTGATCGACTCATTCGCAGCATTGAGTTAGGTAGATTGGAGAACAACCGCACAATGCTCATGCGTTTGGCAACGAGGGTAGCAGCGGTTATGTTTTTGCCATGTATCACTTTGATGACTTTCCTGAAGCCCTTCCTGTCCCAAGAAATTTGTGTCTGCGTTTTGGAGTTTGTGCTCAAGGTAGCGTTCTCGGTTATAGGAAATTACCTACAAGTGAGCAATGCCGCCAGATCCCAAAGGTGGTGGCAAGAAAGGCTCAACTTCGCGCAAACCTAGTGCCGATATTCCGGCCACCGCACAACGAGGTGCTAGTGCCAAAAACACCAAAAAACGTTAGTGACGTCAAAGATTATGATTTGCCGCCAAGCCCGAGACTTAGTTCCAGTGTTGCGGGCAGAGCAAGTCTAGTGGCGGATCAATAGCTCGCTGTACCGATACAAAGGTGGGCAGAATCAGAGTCATGGAGGAACCTTAGCAGTGGCCTGTCGACGTGCTCGCCCTAGACGGTGAGTTTGGTCAACGTGGTGAAGCGAGTGCCGCTGAGTTGCAGAAAATCAAATAGCTCACATGGTTGCCATATCATAGCCCTTTTACTCATCCAGATAGCGCGATTACTTTGTTACAGCAAGACCACCTCATTAAACGTTGCAAAACCATCGGAAAAATGGGTCCGGACTGTGTGTGGTTGACTTTGAAAGAATGACCAGCGGTCCATACAAAATTTGCTTTGGCAGAAAGACGCCATCCACTTTCTCATGTTGCTCGAGGCCATCGTCTTCGATGCCCACGGCCGTTTCGTGATCAAGAACTGGTAAGCTTTCTGATGAACCTTTCCTTCTCTTGGCAGTCCTGAAGGCCGAGTAGGAGAGACGGCGCCGTTTCAGGCCATGGAGATGATGGAAAGAAAGACCGATTTTTCAAGGTTAGCGAGACACCCGATATCGCCGGCTGCTCTACCATGGCGCCCCAAGTAGACACCGCAATATCGCAAGAAGCTTGGCGCTGGAATTGGATTGGACATCACGAAAATTCAACCAGTCCAAAAAGTGTCCAGTCCCACCTCAAGCAATTACTCCCGCTCACGCCTTTGATGGTTGACGAACCAGGCGGCTGAGCAGCGCAGGAGATCAGGATGGCCACGTCCAGTGAGCTCATCAGGTGGGACTTTTCGGACAAGACCGGGCATGTTGTGCCGTCCGTCGCTGTACATACTTCGCAACGACTTCGATACAAGCTGTATCGTCGTGTCATCATCAGCAAAGGAATGCAAGAGAGACACCAGATGAAACCAAAAGAACAGGATAATGACAACGACAACGACGATGACGACGAGATGCCTTACAGTGCACAGCTCCCCGCAGTCACGGAAGAGCTTTAACAGGCCGCTGTTGCGCAAGAGAAGAAGCGTCGTGGCGATGTCGCTTCATCCTGGGCTTCGATCCTGAAGCCAAGATCTTCATCAGCATCAGCCAGGGATCTCAAACCGGCGCCATCCAAGAGAAGAGAAAGATCAAGCGCGCCAGCAAGAAGAAATGGTAACCATTTACCGTCAGCAAGAGTAAAACTGACTAGAAGAACAGCCCCTTCGAAAATGTCATTTTTTTTGCTTGCAAAGGCCAACTGGCCAGGAAAGGATTTAAAAGGTCAGTTTCAAACATTTTTTGTGAAGATTTTGTCTGGCAGGCTGCGCCCCAACAAAATCCAAAAGGAAGCTTCCAAAGGCCAACTGGCCAGGAAAAGGCGCAAGAAGGGAAAAATGAATAAGCCACACAAGGTTGGCCACTCTCTGCTAATACAATCCTCTTGTTTTTTGGGACCGTTGATCTGTAAAATGTGGCAAGTGGCACTACAAAAAAAATTGGGTCATTTTTTTGAAATTAACTATTGCTTCAGGGCAATTTTTTGAAAATATTTAAAAAAAAAAAAGAAAATTTGCTGATGATTGAGCCGCTCATGGTCAAAGAACACACCGCATGAAAAGAGATTTCCCCATGACTGACTTTGAATAAGATAATTTTCCTTGTCATGGAAAGCCTTAGCAAAAAACAAGAAATAACAGGGGAAATTGGGAAGGCGAAAATACAAAATCTTTTTTTCCTCCCACTTCAAATAGAGAAGTACACGGCAGTAGCACTTTTGTGTTACTGCTCCCCCAATTGACCAAATTGTTTTGAATAATCGTACCTGGGTTTCAGCGACTGGGGGCTTTTCCTTGGTGGCTTGTTTATCGTCCCTACCCGGCCACCTTGCTGTAGTAGTGAGAGCAAGAAGTAAGAAGTGACAGGAAACAACCAACCCTTGATCACACCAACAAAAAAAAAGCCGGCGAAAGTGTGCCTTCATGAAAAAACAGCAATCTTTTTTTTGCTCCGAGCTGTTCCAGAACGCAAGATATACACAAATTCCTGGAATCTTAGCTCAGTGCTTACATACTCAGCACTTTTCTTGGAAAAAAATAATCGTTCTTGACTATGTTTCAGGATTCCTGCCAATTTAATTGTTAGGGGGAAACCTCGAATCACGGGGTATATGAGGCATATCCATGCCAACGAAGTAATAACCAAAATCAGTTAGAAAAGGTTGTCAACTCATGTACCTGCACAAATTCAACTAACAAACTGTTGAAATTCCGTGCTTGCAATTGTCACAATTTTCAATGCTATTGCCATACAAGCGCAATTTACAATAAACACTCTTTAATTTCAGTGTGTGTGGGCGCGCGTGTGCGCGTGTGCGCGTGTGCGCTGGGCGTGTGCATGTGCGCTGGGCGTGTGCGTGTACGTGTACGTGTACGTGTGCGTGTGCGTGTGCGTGTGCGTGTGCATGTGCGTGTGTGTGTGTGCGTGTGCGTGACGCGCGTATGCGCGCGTGCGCGCGTGGGCGCGTGGGCGCGTGTGCGCGTGTGCGCGTGTGGGCGTGTGGGCGTGTGTGGGTGTGTGGGCGTGTGTGGGTGTGGGCGCGTGTGT
>Ga0126342_10002685_pt1 | contig 28233 bp, 25 predicted proteins | sample Cyp1metagenome_FD_92528 | JGI IMG/M metagenome (GOLD analysis project Ga0126342, IMG submission 92528) | Coral microbial communities from Lord Howe Island, Old Settlement Bay, Australia - Cyphastrea 1 metagenome | ecosystem: Host-associated > Invertebrates > Cnidaria > Coral ... | reverse complement strand
CCGAACGGGTTAGTATCAATAGGGCCGTTTCCCGTTCATGATTGGGGCCGGAAGTTATTTCTCTAGCCTCAGTCATCTAGCAACCACGAGGCACTCTGTAAAACAGGACGCTTCGAAATACATATATATATATATACACCCACCAAACATGTGGTTACTTGGCCATCATTGGTGAATCAACATGTATGAGATGAAATACGATAGCATATCGCATATTGGAATATTATTTGAATATCAGTTTTTGTTCCACTATGAATGAATTATCCTTTTCCCTAACTAGCATCACCTCAACTAACTGCTTGACCTTGAGGATAAAAAAAATCAGAGGTAGCCTTCTGACCCCTACACCTTTGGCAAGGTCGAGCTATTGGGTTCAGAGATGTTTCACGTTTGATGACCCAAGGATATCCCAGGGTAAAGTTTAGCATGGATGTGGAAAATCACTTTTTATGGCTTATGAATGCTTATCATCCATACGACATGGGCAATTTTCCACATCAAAGTGTCAGTTTACCGCAAGGTCACCCGAACCCTCCAGGTTTTAAGGCCCTTCCCCAGCTCTACATGGTATCATTCGAAGCAAAGATGGCCTTACTTGGTTCTACAGTGGCTGGAGTGCTGCTGAATATCACGCAGGTGCCCCCGGCTGTAGTGAAGGAGCAATAACCTTGACAAAACATTGTGGGTTTCTATGATTTTCCAATGGTTTTGTTTTGAATTTCTATGTTTTTTTTTTTAAAATATGATTTTCGTTGATCATCTATGGGTAGGACATGTTGTTTTTCAATCTCAGCTGTTTGATTCAAAGATTGGAATGCTCCCAGCCCATTCCGTGGATTTCGATATGTCGACAACCACCAGAAGTTCGGTAATTCCTCACATTTTGATGACCACCTTCAGAGGGTGGTTCCGAGTTACATGGCACCTGAAGGTGGCAGCCCTAGATAACGACCTATTAATTGGTATGTAACTGTATGTATATATACCATGTGAGGCCCCCAAACGATAGCTAAGTTGGTGCAAATAACTCCAATAACTATGGTTTATGATACGCCGCAAATAACTATAGTTAATGGGATTTATAAACAATTTTATAGCTTGGGGGCCCCACATTGTACCCATCATTCTCCACCCATAATGCCATTGATTCGCTATCTGAAAGCAGATCATATACAGTATATGGGTGAATTATAGCGACCTCACTGCGACCTGGAATGAGTGCGGCCCCTTCTTTCCCACAATTCTGATTCATTCTGTATCCTCCATGGGTATTTCCACTCCTCTCATGGTAAAAGACGTAATCTTTCTGGTCATTTTGCAGTTAGCGGTTCGTAATTCATATCCAACGGGCTCTTGGCCTGTGCTGTGTGCACCTTGGATTTGCGACTTTCTTTTGGGCTCCGGGTTTTCCTGTGGACTTTCGCGCCGTTGGTGCCTGGGTGTCCTTGTCATCATTGCCCGGTCCATGGCTCACAGACCCGTTGGAGCTGTGTACAGTAAGTAGGGGTGATCATTCAAAAAACACCTGATATAATTTGATTTATCCGAGTGCATTATCAATCCAGACGGAAGCCTTCGGTAGTCAAACATGAAACATGTCTGGAAAATTTCGATGGGTTTTCCCATTGACAGCTCCATCAATCGTTCGAGGATTTCCCAGCCGCCATGTTTGATGACATGGGACGGTAGTTTTCAGTTGTCGGTTGTTCCCCAGTGAGATCTTGGTCGGTTGCAGCCCTACCCTCTGGTAAACATACAAAAAACTATGGAAAATCACCATTTTTCCAGGGAAAACTCACTATACATGGCCATTTTCAATAGCTATGTTAGTTTACTATCAGAGGGTAGTTTCCTTTTTCAGCGGCTCATCAGGTCTTAGCAGTCAAGGAACTGGGAGCTCTGATGTACCTGGGTTGTGTTTTTTGTCGCTGATCAGCTGGGGAACTGCTCATGAAGAAAACATGGGCAATTCCTAAGACCGAACACCTGCATGTTGAAGTACTTATAACTAATCACTTTTGGGGGATGATGGGAGCAGAATGGGATATCGTATTAGATATACATACATACATACATACATACATATATATATAATACTTAAATGACGATGGTTTTCATGTTTTCGGTTTTCATGTGGGTGGATTTAATGGAAAATACTAGGGATTGATACAATGAAAACCTTGGGTTTGTCTCGCCTTCTCAGCCTATAGGGCGTGCGGATTGACTCGCACCTTCTCAGCCTATCCTTTTCCAGCTTGGGATGCCTAAAATGCTTTCATTTTGGCCCTTTCATTTGAAGGCCTTAACCCACTGAAAACCAGATCTTCAGATCTGGATTGATACCATTGATACCATTGATACCGATTTTCTGTGGATCAATTTGTTTTGGGAAAACTATGTTAAGTGGATGATGCCCCCATGAAAGGAAATTATGTTTTTACCTGTTGAAGAAACGGCGATGGCGATGATATGTTCGCCGACTCAGTTAGATGACCAGAGGGAGATATCATATTATTCTTAGTTATATCAGTTATAAGTTATATCCCATTAAGTCCTATTATAATCCATTAATATCCCATGAAATAGCCCATTTATATATTGAATATACATTGTGACTCGAATGGGGAAGGTTGATATGTTACAAAGCGGAATTTTCTTCCCATGGTCATCTCCAGATCGATGGGGATGAGATGACCATAGCCCAATTGACCCCGTGGAACTTGACCATTGGAACGAGCACAAGGTGGTGCGCCGCAGTTATGTTTGCTGATATCTATATAATATAATATATATATATAATCCCCACCATTGCCTGGTGAAATGTGGGATTTGTTCAGTACTATAAACCAGCTTAGCATTATTTAGCATTCACATCCTAGGGTGCAATTTTGCAGGAAACTCATCATGTGCTTTGTGATTGGATTATCCCCTTTGTTATGCCCCTTTTTTCAATTTTGGCCGACTCCGGCGGCTATTAATTAAGGCAAAGTATCGTGGGGAATCTGAATCTGATCCTGGTGATTGCGCTCTCACAAGCCTGGCTCCATGAAGAAGTCGCCTTGTTCCAACACTTTGGCACCTTGGCTGGGAAATCCCTGCAGGACATGGAGGCTTTAAAAGGCTTTTGCTTCAGGAAAGACATGGCTGGTTGGTGGTTTGGAACAGTTTTTATTTTCCATAATATATGGGATAATCCTTCCCATTGACTAATATTTTTCAAGATGGTTAAAACCACCAACCAGATGGAAGTATGCTGGATTTCATTCAGATTCAGATGATTTTCCGATGATTTTTTGCAAAGCATATGATAGCTATGGAGCTGAGGGATCCAGATAGACTGCACCTTTTTGAATCAGCTTGGGGATGAGATTTGACAACTGGGGGTATCACTGGTGTATCACTGTGGAAACCTGTGGAAATTCCGGTGCGACGACCGAAGAAGGCAGACCAAGTTCCAGGCCAGGGCGAAGACTGCGTCTTTGGATGTAAGCCCATCCCCTTGATATCCAATATGAAGGTTACCCTTTGGTAAACTAACGCAACTATGGAAAATCACAATTTTCAATAGGCCAATCACCCATTTCTATGGGGATGTTCAATGGCTATGTTAGTTTACTGAAGGGTACCTAAGTCATCCATTTATCCCCTGAAATCATCCACCATCCGTTTTGAAGGGGTCACCCCATGCCTTGGAAACCCATAAAGCTCCATAAACCTCTGGGTCTTCAATGAACAGATGGAATGCTAAACCAGAGTTTCAAGGCGGTAGTACTGATATGTATTCAAAGAAGGGTGATATATGATTCTTTGGATACTGTCAACGTATGATATATTACAATGTATTGCAAGATATTGCAAGGTTACCGTAAATCGAGATTTTGCGCTTTCACTTCTGGGCTGTTCCACTGAAAAACTAAATTGTGATTAGTAGCAGATTATCTGTTTAGTAAAAGAATAACAATGATTAACCAGCATTATCACCATTTTCAGGAGAATATGTACTATGTGTTTAGTTCTAGATTAACCAATGCTATCACTGTTTTAGGGGAACCCCTTATTCAAAGAAGCACCCGGGGGTCTAGTAATCCGCTGGCCAAAATCTTTTTTGATCCTGGAAGTCGGAGATTTCAATATCAAAAGATGAAAATACATATCATACATATCAATCAAAATGAGGGTTAGTATGGTTCATATGGTCAATAGAGATAATATGGTTAATATGGTTAGATAATTATTAGTAATATATATATATATATGTATAAAACCAAAAAAAAACTATAAAGTAGATACACCTAACCCTTGAATACATGCAAGCATTCACTTTCAAAGCCATCTTCGTTTCCTTTTCATTTCAAGCATGAAGTCTTCGATTTCAAAGGTCATTTGCTCTTTAGGAGTTGCAGGTTCAGACTGCCGTTGATGATCCCGCTAAAGCTGACAGACAAGTATCCACTAAAGCTACAAGGATCAAACAGAGTACAATCCATGTGGAAAATTAACTTGTATTGCGCAATAATCACCAAACATAGAAGAACACACATGTGTCCAATTTTTATCCAACTTCGGCATTTTTTTGAGGGCGGAACTGGGGTGTTTCTGCCACAAGGCATCATTCTCCTGGCCACCGGAACCTTCGCTGCTCGGCTGCGGCAGGATAAAAGAAACCGTGGAGGCTTTGAAAATGGGATACCATTTGGTTATGACTAACATAGCCATGGTATAGATGGCCCATAGAAATAGATGGTTTACCGTTCTTAAAAATGGGTGGATCTTTCCATGGCTATGTTAGTCATAACCAGATGGTAAGAATGATAGAATAACAGTGGAAGTAAGATATCTATGACCGAGCTGACCGATTTTTTCCGGCTGAAACAGTTGCAGGGGATGCACTTTCATCCTTTCTTGTATAATTCAGAAGCCACAAAGGAATCAAAGAGGGTGGTAGGATTCCGGGATGGCCGCTAGGATACGCCATAGTGGAGATGGTGATGGAGATTTGTAAGATGGGGTACCATCCAGATATTGTACCGTGCTGGTTCTTTTGACCTGGTTCTGCATCTGAACAATAACCTCCGGCAAAGTTAGCTGAACATGTGCAAGCCATAAGTCTTGTTTTTCAGTAAGCTGTGTTTAGATGTTTTCCTTGTGAATAATAATATCGGTGAGATTTGGTGGGATCATAATTATCAAAAAACAAGCTATTGTATTCCTCCAGGTAGTGAAACACATAATTGACATAGTTATGTATCAACTTGTATGTATTTGGATATTTAGGTTAAAATTTCGGTTGTTATCATCCAGAGGGCTTAAAAATTCTTCCACCATTTCAATCCGTATGCCTTTTGTTTTTTGTTTTGCGCGAGGTGAACCACGTTGAGCCTAAGAAGAAAGCAGAGATGGAGATGGATCAACGTTTCCGAGAAGCCTTGAGGAGACCTGCCTGACCTGGAGCCAGCAATGGCCAGCAGTTGAGGGCAGTTTTTGCCGCGATTTTCAGATGGTTTTGGTACAGTTATCCAACCTGGTTATGACGTTTACATAGCCATGGTTTTTCGATGGCCCATAGAAATATATGGTTTACCTGGGTTTACCTAGTAAAAATGGGTTGATCTTTCCATGGCAAACTGTTAAATAACCAGATGGTACATGGTAACGATTGTCCTCCTTGGAACCAGCATGAAAAACATGAAAATAGACTTGATTTTTTTTGGCGAAGGCGAAGGTCACAGTGGAGTTTAATAAGAGTTTTGTTTTATCCTTCTATGGGAGTCATGAGAGCATTGTTGTGTGAAGATGGTTGTGTGAAGACAAAGATGTTATTTTTTTTGCTGTTGGAGTTTGCTGCTCAGGACGGCCCCCCCCTATGTAGGTAAGTTGGTTTATAACGGGGCTAACTATGGCTAACTAGGATTTATTGTGGATGTGTACGTGCAACTATGCTGCATGATATATATATAATATACGTATACATGTATAACTGTATATGCTTGGATGGGAATCATATACAGCAACTAATAGCTAGGTACTGGGTGGCTATTTATTGTTTGGCTGGTGAATTATGAGGGCACTGGGTGACACATTGTAGGGATACCTCCGCTGATCAGATTCTCCCGTTGAGGACCTCCATCTACAGGGGATTCCCAGCCAACCATGGATGACACCGGAGGGTACCACATATTCGTGTTTCCCACATGATCCTTTTCTGTGAGGACCATTCATGGTTCCGCCACATTTGGGACTACTCAACCAAAATCTCATGTGGGCAGCAATCTGCTCATTCTCTGGTCGTCTTGCTGCGTTTTTTTTTTGCTTCCTTTCTTTATACCTGGATCTTTCAATGAGCGCATATGAGCACGAATTTGTGGTTGTTTGGGGTTTCGTATATCTTTTCACTAAAGTGAGCACCAATGACAAACGTCGACCACGAGCAGAAATTCGCATAACGAGCACCTTTTGATATCGATTATGACAGTGCCCTCTGATTTCCGATTTGGACAGCACTACGACGGTGCACAACTAGGGATCCCTGTAACTTTTGAATCGCCAGCAGAAATTTACTGGTTCAGTTTCACCCATTAGAATGCACGCACGCTATATGTACATATTTATATTATGCACATACTTGTCCACCATAAGTCCAACATGTACTGTACTTCTAAAGCAACCAAAATCTGCCATTCATATCCATGAAAAAAATCACATTAACCATTATTAACCATTATTATTAATCATTATTAATTAATCGAAACCATTCATATCCATTAACATCGCATATATATAATTATATATATATATAGATCCCACTTGTTGCTGAACTCCCCCCATTTCCCCGTGTTTCGTGGCCAGGATCATTTCCGCCGCATCGCCGCGCAGCTGCCTCACTCCCGTGGGCATCAGCAACGACGCCGTCGCAAGCGAACGTTGAGGCAACGATGGCGTCCACGTCGCCTCGAAATGACGCCTCGAAATCAGTGAAAGCTGGCCCCGGCTTCGGCTTGAGCTATGTTTTTGTTGGGTTATAATATGGTTATAACAGCCTATAAATATATCTATATAAGTCATAAGTCCTATTCGCAAAAGGTTCCTACCTAAAGACCTAAACATGTAACAAACTAGCTGTTATAACATGTCATGATGGATTTAATGTATGTTCCAGTCGCTTATTCATCCCCAACCGACTGGATGGCGAATGAAACAAAGCCAGAAGCGGCAAGACTTTGTTTGTGGACAAACAGAGATTGACCATGGGAACATGTGAGAGCATGAAATCTAGGGAAATATTGCATCTCAGCCAGTTATCGTGGGTCATAACATGAAGCAGACAAGGCCCAGTTAATTTTTCCATAGATATCTCAGTCATGATTCTCAGGGGTGAGGAGTTTCTGGGAGGGATGGAATGGGATGGAAGTCGTTGACCTCACGGGTCACTTTTCTTTCCGTGTCATCAATTGGCGGGACAGTCCTCAATGGAGGTCTTCATGGAACATACAGTATATAGCAAAAATAGCAATACGGGAAATTATATACAAACTATAACATTTTGTCCCTTGCACTTGGCTGTTGCGGTTTGTTTTACAGTTCTATTAGTATTATGTAATAGTATGTGCATGTATGTGCCATAAATGGATATAATCCATAAATGAAGGTCCCCATAAACGTATATAGTATATAATAATGTGTAAATGGGGAAACAAATCCAGCAAACCACGTTTGATAACACCGGAGGGTACTGCACATTGAGATTGAAGTCACAAAAAATGGCAGACATACCCAAACAAAGCTTATAATGAGTAACTTCCTGGTTTGGGGCACTCACTGCAGTGGGCAATTCAGAATGCCGTCGAAAATCGTAGCCGTAGCGACGGATCTGTGCCCGGCTGTGCTTGGAACGCGTTTGTTTGCCAGGGTGCTTGGAGGATGACTCCAAACACCAGTTGTGCTTAACTGTGCTGGTGCTTAAGGTAACTACATGTAACTACAGAATTATGGCCCAACTAACAGCCAGTTATAAATGAGGTGACACAAGTCCCGTTTAATTAGGTGGTGAAACGGGGATACCCTCAGTGTCATGGTTTATTTGCCTTGGGACGTGGGATGAATCATTTCCATTGTGGTAAACATCGGTAAACCATGGTAAACCCAATGATGTTTACCATCCTCCAGTCATCAGCATTTTTATAGCTGGCATAATCTCTGGGTAAATTATAACGACCTCACTACGACCTCACTGGAAATCATGGTTAGTAAGGGAAATCATCCCCAAATGGCCTTAATTCAGGTTTGTGAAATATTATAATTTACCCAGCCACATGAAAGATGCTATTGGGACTACTAAATTCGGATGGGAAATCAACTCGAAAACCAGTCGCCGCTAGGCGACACTTAGTGGCCTGGATGGATGGCCAGTGGGAAATCCCCGGTGGCGGTTTGGACCATGGGATATGAAAAAAACATGGACACATCATCTATAAACTTACCGGTGCTAAACGTAGGGAATGGATGGGTTGCTGGGGGTTGCTGGGATGATTTACTAGGGATTTTGCATGGATCATTCCCGAAAATTCCCTGCGTAGCACGCACCGCACCAGTCATGGTAAATGGTGCTTCAACGGGACAATCATCGAAGTCAATGACGGTGGATTTTCCAGCTGGCACTGCGCAAGTTCCAAGCACGGGCAACGTGGGTCTGACCTGACCTTGAATCTGCAACGTGCAAAAACACCATGCACTTGTCGGATATTACCCAGCAGAAAGTTGGGCATGGAAGTCCTGAATTTGACAACACCAGGATTCGCATGGGTAAGAGAATAGATAGTTATGTTTCTGGTTTACCCGCTGCTAATTTAACATTAAAAAAGGACATTTCCCTTTTTAGATGGGTAAATCATCTAAAAATTGCATACGTATATATATATATTATATATATTATATATATATATATATATTATATATATATATTTATTTATTTAAATATCGATATAATAGAGTAGAGGGTTCCATGTCCACTTTCTGGGGAGTTAGCTAGTTCCGTATAGTTCCGTACTGCCCGAGACTGTGTCTCTGAAAATATTGTGCCAAGATGACACTGTGGAAACGACTGGTTGAAATTTTGGAACTGTGGATCATTGGGATTTATCATGTGGTGCCCTCAATTATGTTGTCTCCCTAGGACAACATGTTTTCGGGTTCAGACTTGAATTTTTGAAATGGCAGGGCCCCTCCAACCTTTCATAGATGGTTTCCCAGACAACAGGGGGGGAATGAGTTTGTTGAAGAAACAATTGCATACTCCTCCAGTTTTTTTTGGACAGAAAACTTAAATGCTGCATATTGGATACCCAGAGTTTGTTGCTACGATTCTACTGTAAATGACCATTTTGATCATATGCTGTAGACACAAGATGTGACCTGTTTTGTTGGTGTCAAGCATCATGAAATAAAGTTCTGATATATTTTAATTAAGGTCCATGTAGGTACTCGAAATTGAGCTACCGGATTCTTAATTGCATCAAAACATATGAATATATAGCAACTCAGGGTACATTAGACCATATTCTGCCAGAGATTTCCTCCCTGAATTGGATACACCTTGCCAGAAATGGGTTTCCTGTAGATTTTCCCTCAAACCAATTGATTCCCTCACATTCCAACCTGACACCCTCCAGTAATCCGACAATGCAAAATGACCCAAATGACCCATATTTATATTTGATTCAAAAAAAAACATAAAACTCCATGTATACTGGATTTTCCATGATTTTCCATGATTTTCCATGATTTTCCAACCAGCCATGTTTAATGACACGGGAGGGTAGACCTTTTAGGTCTGAGCTCGGAGCCACGTGTCGACCTGAGTCCTATAGGTTGATGGTCACTTGAGTGGGAAAATGCATGGGAAAATAGAGACATATCCTCTGGTAACATACAAAAAACTATGGAAAATCACATTTTTTTACGGGAAAACTCACTATAAATGGTCATGTTCAAAAGCTATGTTAGTTATTACCAGAGGGTAGATCAGGCTACAACAGAATTTTGTTGTGTCATTTTCCTATCAACTAATTTAGCTGCGGAAGTCTGCTTAAGGAACAATTTTGGGTTGAAATGTATGTTTGTGTCAAAGTAGCATTGTCTCGTGCAATACTATGTTCCTGCAGGTGTTGCTGGTTCCACATCGTAACCCTATACTTACACTATAGGGGTTGATTAGCGTATTTGTTGGTTGCTTGACGCGGATCTGTAGCGTTTGTCACATTCCCAGTTTAGTGGGTTGAAATCCCATTTGGGTCAGCCGAATCCCACGTGATTTTCTCAAGATCCAACAATCTGTTGGTGAAACTTGCTTGCCCTTCAAGTGATTTCAAGTGTTTCAGTTTTTTCTCTCAAAAAAACTGGCATTGAAGAAATTCATACAAACGGTCAATGATCCATAGATATCCATACAATGTGAGGCCCCCAAGATAGCTAAGTTGGTGCAAATAACTCCAATAACTATGGTTTATGGTACGCAAATAACGAACGTTACGTTACTGGGGCTTTTGTTAACCAACAAACATATCTGGGGGGCCTCACATCTATAGATATCCATAGTTTCTCAGATGGGATTTCCCTCCATTTCTCCATGAAACGCGCATTACTTCAGGTCAACAAAAATCCCAGCATTTTTGACCACGTTCTCCCCGAGGACGGAAGACTTGCACCAAACGGTCGCTTCGGTGGAGCGCAGTGGCACAGCGGTGTTTCTTGGCTTCAAAAACCTTGGTTGATTCGTTCTTTGCTTTTTTTTTTGTTTTTCGTTTTTTGTTCCATCCATTTCCATCCATTTATAGCGGTTTTGAATGGTTTTGATATGTTTTGATCATGTTAAACCTGTTTTTTTGGTATTTGGGGAAGTTTGACACCATGAACAATAGGGGTTTAGTGTTCATCCCCAACCTTGGCGATTTTCATCCGGAAACATGGACATTATAAATAAATAAATATATATATATATAGTACATCTATACAATGTGAGGCCCCCAGGATATGTTTGTTGGTTAACAAAAGCCCCAGTAACTAGTTCGTTATTTGCTACCATAAACCATAGTTATTGGAGTTATTTGCACCAACTTAGCTATCTTGGGGGCCTCACATTGTATATATATATGTATATATCCCATTGATCTTAATATAACCATTAATGGAGATAATATCCCATTCATATTCATATACCATTAATCTGGGCAAATTATAACCACCTCACTGCGACCTCATTGGAATCATTGTTAATAAGGGGATACATACCCCAAAATGGCCCAACATTTGAGGTTACTCAATTATTACAATTTGCCCAGATATATATATATACACATGTTCATATTTACATACATGATATGTTTCTTGATAATTTGGTGTTTAACCTCTTCACCAATAGGCATTTAACATGTTAACCAGTGAACAATGCGTTCTATGATGATATATCAGAGAGAAACGATAGATTTGAACACATATTCGGAGACTTTTTTTCGCGACCTCGCTGCGACGGCGCCATAGATTATGGTTGAGATTGGGGGAACATCGCGGAATGACTTTCTTCTGTTTATCCAGACTAATCATGGAGGTTCAGAGCTTGCAATCGAAGAACAGACTCTGGTTAAATCTGCTTATGTCCAACTTATTTCATATGTCGATGGTCTTCCTATGTCTTCCTAATTCGAATCGTGAGTGGTCGCAGCCCCATTGTTGTGAGAATCCCAACTGCAGCCCGCAAATGAGCAGGAAACGAAGGGGTTTCCTATCAAACACATAGATTTTTTATCAGTGTCCGGTCACATGATATCGACATATGTCAAACACCTTCATCCAATGCTCCATGTACGGAGTATTTACCAACATTTACCCAAAAACTAATTCACTATGTAGGTAAATATTCCATGACATGGAGCATATGGGCTTGAGATGTCCTAAACAAATCCGAACAAAACATACCAACCCTAGGGTAAACTAACATAGATGTGGAAAAACATCCATGGGTTTCCCATTTGAAAAAGCGGCCGACTCGAAACTCCCAAGGTCAGATGCCAGGTGTGGGAGATGATATTTTTCTACGGCGCAAGATGGGAATTGTCCATGGCTGTCATGGAAAAATGATACTTTCAGCCACTAACATTTTTTTTTGTTTGATTTACCCTCTGGTTATGACTAACATAGCCATGGTATATATAGATGGCCCTAATCGAAATAGATGGTTTACCGTTCTTAAAAATGGGTGGATCTTTCCATGGCTATGTTAGTTGTAACCAGATGGTAATAATCGAGAATCGAACATGATAAGTCAACATGGTCAACTAAATTGTGACGGCTAGGTGAATACTTCAAAAACATGTGAAGGAATGGTAAATCCTGACAAGCAAAAATATTATATATATATATATATACATATCCAAAAGTGGCCATGATGTGTGGTTTCACATGGGCTTAGCAAGTGAAACTACACATAAGATACACCAACCCGCTAGGTGTCTTTTCCTCTTAGGGAAAAAAATGGAATCTATCAATATTGGCTGGCCTTTTGGCATAGCATCAATCCCAATAGGATCCCAATTTTTACCCATCCACGGCTGGTGTAGATCCTGACCAATCTATGACATCCTCGAAGAACTTCGATACATTTTTGTCAGTGTTAACCCAAGAACCTTTGGGTGTTTGAGGAGTTGGAATAGATGTATCATTCTGCTAACAACTGAAGGGCCTTCAAGATATTTGAAGATTAGCAATGTTTGTTGGGGATCCCTTTTAAAACATCCATGGAAATTTCATCAAAGTCACCTGAACATACCTAAACCAAACATGACATCTACAGATACACACCCATGTACTACCATAGAAAACATCATGGATCTAACTCATTAAACACCAACTCATGTTATAAATAATAATTACATGATAGCCCCCTCAAAAACACAGAAACGCCGATATCATCCCCCCGAAGTCTTCCGGCAGAACGGTTCACTTCCCTCGTGCCAGGCCGGGGTCTCGCACAGCTTCCATCAGTTCTGCAGCGCCGGACATCCCGAAAGCACTGCTGAAAATCGATGAACATCGTGTAGCCATGTGCCCTAAACCTTGAATGCTTCATCATTTCCCCATATTTTCCAAAAAAAATGCTAGAATTGTAGGCATTATCCAGGCATCGAGACACAGGCATCCAGCGGTATCCAGCGGTTCCCAATGGCTGGAGCCAGTTGGAGCTGCAAAACCGCCAAACTATCCATTGTGAAGGTCAAGTACCAGGTAAAATCCATATTTGACCCAGAAAATATGGATGAAAGCACCTTAAAATCATATGAATTGTATAGGATACGTACATCTTTCAGTATATGTATACATATATTTATATAATTTTATATACATACATACATATTTGGGATGCTCGCCAAACAGAAAAAATCAGGCCTCCGGAGTTGCAGTCCTTGATGACGGTTGAACTGTGGGGAGCCGAGCGCATGGTTGACAGGTAGAACAACATCTTTGATGGTTACCCTCTGGTAAACTAACAGTTGCCTATGGAAAATCACCATTTGTAATGGGTTATTAACCTTAAATCAACTATTTCTATGGCCATGTTCAATAGCTATGTTAAATTACCAGATGGTAACAGGGTAACACCACATTCTTCATGCTCAAAGAAACATCTTTTGTTACTTCGATCATGTTCGATCCCATTTCTGCCCAAAAATCCACGTTGTGCCGAATTCGCCGAGCCACCTTCCAACTTAGGCCGGAGTTAGTCGAACAAGCGAGTCGTGAAGGATCCAAGAAGGAGACTCCTACGTGGCGGATGCCCAGCGAAAAGCCAACTGGCAGTTGGATGAGTTTGATGTGGAAAATGGCCATAAGTGGCGCGTTGATTTAGCATGATTTACCCTCTGGTAATGACTAACATAGCTATTGAAAATTGACATTAATAGTTGATTTATCCAAAAAAAATGATGATTTTCCATAGTTATGTTAGTTTACCAGAGGGTAGCGAACTAAAAATGGTGATGTTCCGTAACTATCTTAGTTTCCCGGAGAGTAAGGTGAGTTTTGGCATTTTCCGCATGGGAAATCCACCATGACTGGGGAATCTGTAGGGGTGATGTGTGTTTTTTTTTGTTTGGGCCATCTTACGGAAATCCAAGTGGTGATCTATCCAAGAAAGCGGGGGACACTGGTAATTTGGCTAACACACATGGAGACATGTGTGTTTTATTTAAGTCGGTGCGAAGAACGAAAATAGAGTATATGGTAGATATCGAACTAGTCAATGGATGTTAGTGGGTGTTCTAAATCAACAAACATCACTGGCATCACATTGTGACGGATGTTGGCCTGCAAAAATGGGGTTATACATGGTTATACCAACCATTTTAATCTAACAGGGACAATGGGGATATAGCGGGGATATAATTGTTTCGTAAATCACAACCAGCAACCTCCCAAAAAAATAGAAACATATAGAATCCTTATTTCATTCGAAATCCTTTGCAGAGAATGTGCGTTTCTGTTTCTATTTGTTTGGGATTGCTGTGACGGGTTGATTGCGGATTTGATGGAAACGACTTGGTGACATGAACTCTGGTTTGGTATACACATGTTTTTTTTGCATCAATACATCAGAACGGACAAACACCAAAGACCATCTAGAAGTGAGGTAGACTGTACATGTCTGTATCATACAGTATCAAAAATGATCAATTAGCCTCAGAGCATGAAACCAGAGCAGCGCCACGATGTCCTTATTGGCCACTTCCGGTGGTGATGTCCTCATGTCCTGGAAACTTCTTGGTCCTTGGGGTCCTTGGCTAGTTATGTTTTTTTGTTTCATTCAGCATTTGTTTGTCACGTAGGTGGTTCGCAAGCAGGCAGTGTAGGAAATCATATGGTACCAGCTTCAGAAATGGTTGGAACCCCAGGGGTCATATCTTGCTGAGATCCTACCTGCAAACTTGCACCCAACCACGGTTTTCCGGGGTTGTATATCCATTCCTGATGACGATGCCTGTTTTTGTTGGTCACACCCAAGTTTGTGTTTGTTGGTCACCCCCATGTTTGTTAGTTGAACCTGCCATTATTTGCATGTATTTATTGATAATAATTGTCAGTTTTTTTTTGGGGGTTCAAACTTATATTATATAGTTCTTTCACCCCATAGCCCCATAGCAGCAGATGTGAAGCTAGTAATTCGGGGTCTTCTCTTTTTCTCAGGCAAATGCTTACATAGTCTTGAGCCCATGCTATAATGCTACATGCTGGTTGGTGGTTTGGAACTTTTTTGATTTTCCCATATGCTGGGAATAATCATCCCAACTGATTACAGTAATATTTTTCAGAGGGGTTGAAACCACCCACCAGACAAAGTGGGCCCCCTTTTTGTGCGAATCGCTTATTGTTCATGATTTTGTTCAGTTTTCGCATGTTTTCGCCGTGTGCCCCTTTCATGAAGCTGAGGTTCACAGTCACTTTCCGGAGTCACAATGCAACCGTACCATCATGCGCATGTAACACAGGTAGGTTCAGGTCAAATATCTTGGGAAAGCCATGTTTCGACCGTCCGTCGTCCCCCTGCGTCAAGTCCTGGACGACATTTGAATAGCCCCTCCACAGATTCCAGAAACATCCGACATCCTCAAGTACCTTTGTCATTGGTGACGAAAGCGTTTGGTTACACTCAGCAGAGGTGTCAAAACCAGAAGCTTTAAAAGGATTAAGTGATTAAGTGTTGGAGTGGTCCTAGCAACATGCTGAAAAGTGACATAAACTGGTTTGCCAAAGGTTGCCGTTTGGTCAGGAAAAGTCGCCGTTTCAAAATTGCCTTTTTCTAGCAGACAAAGATAGAACAGTTGGACGCCTGGAAATTCAAGGCAAAATATCATCGAACTACCATCCTTGTCTTCCACTTTTCCAGCTTTTTTGGGGCTGCTATAAGCTACCATAAAATACTCAGAAGTGCCCTGGTGGTCCAGCTGTACCAGTGGATAGTGGATTAGCACTGGGCTCCCAGGTCACTGGTAGAACTTAGGCTGGAGCCGGAAGAACTTGAAGAAGCCCACGCAAGGCCAAGAAGATAAGTGTTGTTGGGGGGTTTGATCGGGAAGTTTTCCCACGGAACCTGCGAATCTATGCAAGAAATAATTGGGAATCCACCGCAAAAACGGAGATTTGTACACTCCGGGAATCAATCATGGCAATTGAAATCTTCCATTTCATGGGGGATTAAGCCATTAAAACCTCCATGCACAGGGATTTCCAATTGCCACGTTTAATTACCAGAGGGTATATCTAAACATTGGGATTTAGCCAAGAACATGAGGACCCTGGGCCACTTAACCTGCAAAAATTGGCATGTAACTTACCATCAACCTGGGATTTTAATCAGCATTATATAGATTGGAAGACTTTGGGTAGATAGACCAACAAAGGATAGCCTAACGCGTGATTTGCTGTTGGCCAGGTTGGTGTGCAGTAGATGAGCTGTGCAACCAAGATTTTCGCCTAGCTCAACTTTATGAATCCCATCTCCCTAATATTACCATCTGGTTATGACTAACATAGCCATGGAAAGATCCACCCATTTTTAATAGGTAAACCATCTATAAATGGGCCATCTATACCATGGCTATGTTAAATAACCAGAGGGTATACAGATACACTCCCAAAATAAAATCCATGGTTTAGTGTTGGATCTATTTATTTCGGGGCCAACTAGGATGTATTTAATATTAGGGGGAAAGGATTAGCAACGTAGTAATCTAGAAGCGGCGAACGTTCGATCATGAAAATGACATTTTACATACGTACATTTATATAAATTTATATGTGCGTTATTTTCTAGATTTACTATCCATCTATGAAGCTGTTTTGTTATAGCGCTACTTTGCCGTTTAAAAGTCGTCGGCAAAACAACAAGCAATGTTTGCGTCACCATTTCTAGTGGAAAAGACTCCATTTTTGTGTGTGAGGTTTGCCCACAGGCTTACCAGTTGGCTTCAACGTGCTCTGCCATGGCACATGTGTCCCATTGGTGACCTCAACGATCTCACCGTGTGTTTTGGTTTTGGCCTGTTCCAGATTTGGGAAATATAATATGCTGGTTTTCTTTGCCCAGAGCTATCCAAAATCATGTTGGGTGATACACTGGTGGATCCCAGGTTAACCCCATGACTATTATATTTATTTATATATATATACACATACGTTTTTTTTTCCCAACAGCATCCAACAGCAGTGCCTCTTGAAGTTTATTTTCCAAGCTTGATGAATCTGCAAGTGGGGTGCCTCAAAATACCCTATGCTCGATGGTCATGTTCTTTATGAGAGTTGGAAATCTGGGGTGCCCACCATTTTGGAGAGATGTCTTAAAGTTGGGTGCTGGTTCTGCATATCATATTATCGCATTTGATCGCATTTGATCCCAGAAAATATATGCATAAATTATTGGGGGACCCACACACACATCAGTGGATCGTCCTGCCCGTTTGTTTACCTCAGGACGGGAAGTTTGTAAAAACCATCTTAAGGGCTTGTTTGTAACTCCAATAACTATGGTTTATATAGGGCCACACATCAGTGGATCGTCCCAATTTTCTAATATCCTGCCAGATGGATCACCATATCTTCTGAGGGTTTCGTGTTTGGGCTATGAATTAAGGCTTGAAGTTCCTCATCAGGATGAATATGATAATATGGATACATAGTCATATTCACACATATTTGCCAAATGTATGTATATATTATATATATTATAATGTATATATATAATTATGTGCAGCACACCTTCATTGAAAATATATATATATATATAGATATAGATAGATAGATAGATATATAGATAGATATATAGATAGATTAGATAGATAGATAGATAGATAGATAGATAGATTAGATTAGATTAGATTAGATTAGATAGATAGATAGATAGATATGTGATTCTTATATAGATATATAGAATATCCCAGATAGACATGATCACATGCCAGGGCACCATCCCACCACCATTGTTCAACCCGGCCTGGAAGAAGGCCTTCAGCTGTCGTGGAAGCGACTGCGCCGTGATCCCCGGGGGATGCGATGCCCGGGGGATCTGAGATCGATGGCCATGACCCAGGATACGATTGATTGGAGGTACCTACCATAGAATTTTTTGGCCTATTTCTTAGGCCTAAATTTCAGGGGATATACACTCAAAATATGGCCTGAAAAATGGTACTAACGTACCTCCATTTTAGGATCCTGAAATTCCCATTGATTAGAGCGGTGCCTCTTGGGTAAAGCTATATCCATTTATATTCAAGGTCGTTTAATTTGAAACTATTTGAAGACTTTACATAATAAAGCTCGAGTCACTGTTTGATTTATCCAAGTAGTCATGGCTTTGCATTACAGTGTTTCTTGCGGTGTGCTTTCATGGAGAGACTTTGATATGATTTGTGAAATGCCTTAAGCCTACTTCGAAGGATTCATTTCAAAAAATCACGAAAACTAATGGGGAAGAAAAACACTGTTTGAAGAAAAAACAAAACAAAAACTGAAAAAAACTAAACAGCTATGTTCAAAAAACAAAAAAAAACAAAACCAAAAGCAACAAATGCAAAAAAACAAATATACATTTATATGCGGTTGCTTTTTGTTTTCCGTTTTTTTTTGCTTTTGTTTCGTTTTTTTTCCTTTCGCAGGTAGTAGGTGGAAACTTCTTGGCGCACACATATCATACAGCGATCCAGCTCCCAAAAGGGATATCACCAGATATACACGGGTTGGGGTCAGTGAGTCAACCACTTACGAACGAGGATGCGCATCCAAATCCAAGACTTATCGTCGATGCTCAATGGAATCACCCCAATCAATGGTAAAGCACATAGGCAGATACGTCTCCATGGTGTTATAGATTGTTATAGTTTAGTAGCCCCTCAAGATAGAGAAGCCAGTCATCACAATTTTAGTAGGTTCTTTTTTTTGAGGGGAGGGGGTTACTATCTTGTCTATGGAGAGAGACATTCCTTATAGGGCTACTAAAACATTCCTTTTCATTCTTTTATATAGTTCCATGTCATTCCAATATGTTCGGATTGTGTGTTTTTTGTTTTGTTTAATTCTCTAGATGTTTTTTTTGGTTGATTGTTTGATTGTGTTTTTTTTTATGTGGTTTGATTCTTTTGGTTGTTGTTTTTGTTTGTGTTGTTTGTATTTTTTGAGGTTTCTTTCGAAAGGATAGCAACTTTTGAGTAGAATAGCCCAGGGCTCTTTAATGATGCTATACCCGCTAATCAGTGGAAAGCAGCTGTAGCAATATCAACGCCCAGTTATGTATGGACAATCCCCAGATATACATGGGTTATATCTGGGTTCTTATTTTTAACCCATTCATCAGCACAGATATACTGTAATATTTCCAATTGGGCGATTAAGATCATTTAAGATCAATACATGGTTCTAAATGTTCTAATTTCTAATACCTGCGTTATAATAAGAATAAAAAGGAGGGCATTATAAAGATATTGTATTATTTTGTGTACTACTAATATGAACCCATGTTAAATGTAGATGTAGGCTGATGTCTCATGGGTTACGGTTATAACCCATGTTCAGTTATTGTTAAATCCAACGGAAACATCCGCCTGGCACCCATTCATCGAACGAACGGAAGGCTTCCAGCAAAAGACCACGTCGACCACGTCGATGTGATCGTCGACCCGGAAGCAGCTGTGCGGGACTCCCCAGAATGGCACCAAGTGAGATCCATAGTTTCCATAGATGGGTAAAGGAACCTGAGCCATGAGCCATGTTTCGTGCTTTCAGAGTAGTGGATGGTAGGGGTATTTTACCGCCATCTACCATCCATCTAGATTTTCTTTGTTTTCTCTTGGGTATCCAAGATCACTCATGTTCCCTACGAGGAACGACAATTGACTCTCAAGATGTCACTTGGGAACAATGGAGCAGTGACATGCAGTCACCAAAGCCTTGAAAACAATTTGCTTACTGTAGGGAGCTATACGACCTTTTGTGCATGAGTTTTTTCAATATTCATAAGTTTGGAAACATAATTGATTATAGCATACACCTGGTGGGTTTATTGCAATCAACTGCAAGTTGTTGTTTTCCATAGTCAAGTCCACTGGGTTTTGAAGAACCAAGCTCCAATGGATTCAGGTTTGAAGACTGTTCAATTGGTGATACAACATTTGGAGGAGTTGTTCAGAATGCAGTTGCCCTATCACGGGTAGAAAAGTTCGGACAAATCATATTCCCTATCTGGGAGTGCAGTTGAGGTTAGAAACATTATTGTTAATTATGAACCCCAACAAGTTGGGATACTACCTCTATAACTAGTTTTATATCCGCATAGAACTGGAACTGCACTTGCAAGTAAGTCAGCCAAGTCAAAAGAAACCATATGCCGTCCTTGAGAACGATAAAACTTGGAATTTCATCCAGACAAACAGGCATTCACACAACACATGATTGCTCGGTTGTGAATTTGCGGTCAATGGTCAATGGTCCGTCCATTCCAGAAAACATTGCATTTGATCCAATGCCAATGGCATCCAACAAAATAGCCAGCTGGAACCGGTAGGATACAAACCGCAAATATGGTTAGGATGTTGGCAGGTAAGTTGCGAACTTATGGTGCAAAAAAAAACAAGAGCCAACCAATATGAGATATATACACCCTCCGGTAAACTAACATAACTATGGAAAATCACCATGTTTAATGGGTAAATCAACTATTTCTATGGCCATTTTCAATAGCTATGTTTGTTTACCAGAGGGTAAGTCTTGCACTTTTGTTGTAAGATTCTGGTTGTGACCACCAGTTGAGTTGATGAAGTCCAACCTCAATGGTTTACGTGTAGCCCATCCCCAACTGACCTAAAGTAAGGTGTCTTTACAGAATTCCAGAGGCCAACTTTCACCAACATACCTTTATTCTTCGTCCTCTTTGTTGCTTCTAATTGGCTGTTTAAAAGCATCTTTTTGCAATGAAAAGCAACATGTTTCTCCATCAAAGCCACATGTGTTCATATTATTATTCTCCATATTTAGTTGAGCAAGAATCCAATTCCTCATTGAGAATATGTTTTCCCCATGTTTTACCATGTTTTACCCAACTATCAACATCAAAAGTCACTCCTTCTCAGCTTTTTCGGTGGAATTCCGAGGCCTGTCCCTGTGGTCCCTGTGGTCCCTGTGGGCCCGGGGAGCAGTGCTCCGAACTCGAGTCGAGAGGCCTCAGAGGCGTCCAAGAACGCCATTCCATCGTTGAAGCCTCGGCCTCAGCTCCAGTGGAGGGCCAGCCGGCCTGATTCTTCAGGAGGTTGAGAGGGTTTCCGTCATGTTTTTGGGTTAAATCACCATGTCCCTCATTTTTGATGGTTAAATTCCAAGTTTCCACCGAAGGTCAAAAATGGGTCGAAGTTCCGTTCTCTCAGGCCCAGTGGTGCCTCGATATCTAGCAGACAGCCCTCCAGGAACAGCAGTTCATCGTTGCTGGGTGAAGATTCTCCCTGGACTGATGGTGAAATATGGTGAATGTTTTTGGGGGTAACGATCCCAGAATGGTCTTAATTCTTCTTGATTCAGATGTTCGTCGAGATGAGTGAATTCTTGTTCAGTTTACCCAGTGAAGAGTATAAGTTGTAGATGTTCGAAACCGGCTCAAATTTTCAGGATGTTATAGTTTATAGATGTGGTGTTCGACTTTCCAATCTATTTCGGGGTTAGTTGGTTCCAATCGTTTCGTTGACGTTGGCATCTTTGCTTTGTTCACAGCTATTCGGGTATGGGCCAAAGATCAAGACACAGATGTCTGGTTGGTGGTTTCAAACATTTTTTTACTTTCCATAATATATATGGGATAATCCTTCCCATTGACTAATATTTTTCAGAGTGGTCAAAACCACCAACCAGATGTACTTTGGTAGTTCAACATCCCAGAACATGTTTAAATCGACAGTGCCGACCATACCAATCGATTACGACAAGAGTTATCTTTTACCTAGATTTTGGAGGCTACCATATAGCAACGCCCAAGAAGATAGAACTACCCTTTGGTAAACTAACATAGCTATTGAAAATGGCCCATGTATAGTTGATTTACCTACTAACCATGGTGATTTTCCATAGTTATGTTAGTTTACCAGAGGGTAGAACTATATTTCAGGATGTAAACCAATTCAATCCACCTGTTTTTGGTTCAAACGCCAGCCCAGGCCTGCTTCACAACGCCAAGCGTCCAAGAATTCCTTGGGAGCGCCCGGGATCCCTGGTTGTTGTAAGAAACACGAAGGGGTACCCAATATTTAACTGACTTGCTTGTTGGTGGTTTGGAACAATTTTTTATTTTTCCATATATTGGGAAGAATCATCCCAACTGACTAATATTTTTCAGGGGAGTTGAAACCACCAACCAGCTTGGTTGAGAACTAACCCACCTATAGCTAGGGTGTTTCCTGACTACATCTATAGTTGCATGGGGTTATATACACAAATGATCACCAATTAACATACGTATATTTTAGGTTCGACTTTGTGGTGGTTGATAATTTCAATCCCCCCCGGCTCCAATAAAAACACTACTGGAAATCTTGGTTCATTATGTTTATTCTTTCTGTAGTCCTGCTTCGTTTTTTTTAAGTGTTGGGGAGATGGAATCCTATAAGTCAAACTATTCTAGAATGGCAGTGAATAGTTTTGCACTGAATTGAACACTTGCCATGAAATGATATCTGAAATCCAGTAGTCACAAAAACGGAGCAAACTCACTATGGCCCATGGCAATCCCAATACCATACCGTTCAACCAAAGGGGCCACCGAACGCTGGCCCTTGAAAGCTCACGCAATGATCTCCGCAGACGGTTGCGAACGCTTGGAGAGATGCTGCGTTCATATTTTCTGCCATATCCCTTGCCATATCCCTTGTGATGACAGGTATGATGAGTATGACCAGGAGCGATATCTTTTCAAACGTTCTTGGCGACAGCCTGCGCTCAGTGCGGAACATCTTCAGTGCCATTGACTCTCAAGATTTGGTGACCATCGCATGGGCAAATTTGCCTCGAGAATTATATAACGTAAAGATCCGCAAAGGAGTTGTTTTTAAGGGTTTGGGTTTCCAGCAGGCTTTGGGTTTGGGACCTTCACCAGGCAGCGGTAAACCAAACCAAACCACACAGCTTCTCGCCTTGGCCTTGGTCTCATTGCGGATACAACAGCCGATACTGCGCAGTATCGGCGTAAATTTCAAGCACGGAGGCTGTATATCTCAATGGAAAGCATGAAAAATGTCGGGTTTTGCCACACAGACCCCATCCTCCCAACAGGTTTTTGGAGCAGCTTTCCGTCTCCAAAGTCTCGAGATCCAAAACTGTCACACAGTAACTTCACCAGACTCCCACTGGGTAGTCCTCGAACCACACCAGGCACACCCAGACTATCACCAAACATACCCACACCATCACCGAACACGCGCAGGTCCAAACAACTCCATGGTTTCAAGTTTTTTTTAATTTATTTTGAGCATTGACATATGCATGGACTGGAGGCGCTGTGAGCACAATATTTGCTGAAATTTCATGGTGTTTATCTCAAACTGTTCCATTCAAAACACCAACATAGTTTTGCAGAGAAGTGATGGTATGGAAATGCCATGGGTTGTCTAGCGCTTCCTCGATGATTTCTGTTCAAGCCAGCTTCAAACATGGGGCGTTGGACTAATAACTGTAACTTTGGAAGAATAATATCATTCCAGAACTTCCGGAACACGGCTCATTTTGAATTATCTCAGCTCCGAGGTTGTAAATATATGCAAGCAATATATAATACATAGCATGTTTTAATACTATATATTATTGCAATTTGAGTTATATAATATCTTTGAAAATATTTAAACATATTACAATATCATAGTATCTTAAAATATCTTACGATATTTTTTAAATATCCCCGTTCATGAATCAGCCCATTTTCGCCGCTGGGCCACAGGGGTGCCTCGTCCCGACCAGCATCCAAGAACAGCGTCCCTTCATCGTTGCTCGGTGGCACGTCCGTTCTCGGAGGCTTTTGGTTGGGGAAAGTGTCCGTTCGACGCTATGGTAAATAGCTACAATGTGGGGCCAAAGGATAGCGTTCAGTTGATGAACATAACTCCAATAACTGTGGTGTATGAGACGCAAATAACATCAAATAACTATAGCCAATGGGGTTTATAACCCCATCTTATAGCTGAGGGGCCCGACATTGTATGGTTTATGGTAGATTGATCGAAGTAGTTACTACAACCATGGTACAATGTGAGGCCCCCAAGATAGCTAAGTTGGTGAACATAACTCCAATTTCACTATGGTTTATGGATGTTTGTGGTACTTTTAACGAACTAGTTATATACTGGGGCTTACAAACCAACAAACATAACTGGGGGGCCTCACATTGTAGATATATGGTAGATATATGGTAAATGTGGTGAATCAACTTATGCTTAGAACTACGGGGGCGTCACCAGTTCATATGGTGAATAGTTGGTTGCGAAATCCCGCACCAGTTGGGATGTCTCTTGAGAATCCTATTAAACATTGGGACTATCATGGACTATCTACAGCATGGTAATATCAACCCTGGATATCCCTGGATTAGTAAACCCCTAGGCCCTAGGCTGTTTATGTTTTGGGGGTACCATTTAAGTCTCAGATTCTCACTATTTGGGGGATAACCTCTAATTACTGTAATAAATCGTGGTTTATTAATCCGGGGTTAACATGAATCAACCCTGGATTGTCCGTTGTTCTGTTTGATTACCAGATGGTAAATTCTATGGTAAAATCTCATATGAATGAAATAATGCTTAAGGGACATAAACATGGTTTCATTAAACTATCCTTCAATGTTGGACCAATTCAGGGAGGCCTTCCCTCCACAGGACCCCTTCCTGGGTTCCAGATTTTCCGCAACGAATTGGACGACTCCTTTGCCCCACGTTGTGCCATCGGTGTCTCCACAAAGTGCTGTCGTCCCTGCAAGATTTGGAAGACCCATATTTGGAGGAAATCAGATCTGGACTGCTGAAATATTTATGGATATTTACCCACATTTCCACATGTAGGTTAATATACCATAATATACCGCATATGGAGCATATGGGTAGCTTTAGCTATGGGCAATCATGTTCTTTCTGGCGCAATCATCCACACACAGGTCATGTTTCATGGCGATGTTGAATTGCGGCACGGTATAGAAGGCAAACAATACAACAACAAACAGTATTTGGAGGACATGTCCCTATGATAGGCTATGTGTCACCATTGTTTCATGCACATGTTCCCTTCAAACAATCCATTGACATCCTGGTTGACCTTCAAGTTTGTTCAATCATATTCTCAAAAATGAACGTGTAATCAGGTGATCTCACATCTTGTACGCGATCACATTGGATACTATATAATCATGAAGCTTCAGCTTTAAACCATGCCGGATGATAATTCCAGTCAAGCCTTTTTGTATTGAACACTTAAATGAATGATTTGGCCATGAACTTTGGGTGATCACCAGCTATATTTCAATGGTAACACTGATGCTAGTAGGAAGAATTATGATTTTCACGCCATCATAACATGTGCTTAGTGACCAACATCTATTTTTTTGGGGAAACCCCCTGGCGAACCGTGGGTCAACAGGCGAGTTGTTAGATGCCCTTGAGTCTTGTTGAGGAGATATCAGATGGGGTGCTGGGCATTTAGATCAGCCTAATAATTACCATATGATTTTGCCAACTCTATCCTTAAAACTATTTGTTTTATCATAGTTATATTGCTATGATATATTATTTTTTTGCTTTCATCTGATAATAGCCAAATATCCCGTTTCACCCTGTTTCTTCTTAATTTCCCACCCGAACGACGTGGTTTACAGTTCCTGTTAGTTGAACCACTTCAATTTTAACCATTGCTTATGGCAGTGGGTTGCCCCACATTCCTTTGGTTTTTTCGCCAAGGCCAGCTCCGTCTCATGAAGCCTCCAAGACCTCAGTGCCTGCGGCACCTTCGGCACCGTACGGTGCTCGGTGTGGCGCGTTTGGTGAACCTCACTGGTTGGTCAACAAAAGGGGTCACCCCCATTCCCATATGCTCCATGTATGGAATATTTACCAGCATTTGCCCTAAAAATCACCCAGTTTTGTAGGTAAATATACATGGAGCATATGGGATTAAACAACCGATAGGCAAATGATAATGGTATATCAAACATTATCAAACCAACCCCCTTCTTATCTTTTCCCGAAAGGAGATTATTGGGATGAGCCTGCCACAATTGGCTACTGGTTCACATCCAAGGATCCTATCTTTGGCATTCCCTTCTTGAAAGTTGAGGTAGCAAACAAAAACACTTCATCTCCCAGAATGCGGATGTTTCAGACATGCTTGGCGGAAGACAATACAGATAATACAGGATTTGAATTGTTTAAACAAGCATTTGACCATTTGATTCCGCTGGGTTGCTGTTGAGAAAAGCAACGAGGCCCATGGCTGCCTCGCAACGGGAACCGTCAAAGAGTGAGATCATAACACCGCAAGAGCCTCAAAGCAGAATGGCACGGGCTGGCGCAAAAAACCCTCTGAGTAAAGTGTTGTTTTCTCGGGAATTATGCAGCGTAGTTTCAGCATTTGTTAGCACTTTCTTGATCACACGTTGGGAAAAACAAACTAGAATTTAGTTTTTGAAAGGGATATCATTGAATATCTCATGTTAGCCAAATACATAGTTGCAAGGGAACTTGAGTGAGCATATTGTGTGATTTGCGCCACTGATTATGTTGACCAGCAATTGTCGGGCCACTCCCGACAGCAATGGTTATCCTATACCAGCAAAGAAAGCGCGTTCATACAATCAAAGATGAACACATAGATACATATATACATACAGTTACACGTATACATATACACACAGACATATATATATATATATGTATATATATGTATATATATGTATATATTGACCAACAAGGACAGGCCAAACCTTTATATTTATAAGCAAACCTGACGCTGGAACATGCTTCATCCGATGATTTCAATGGTTCTATGCAGGTACCTACAGGACAGATGCTGCACATTGCGGTGCCAATGTTTGTGGAGATTTTGCTTCAAAGGACTAGAGTCTTTGTGTAGTAGAGTAGACCTTGCAGACGTCCAGTAAGAATATGAATGCCTGGCATGTGACTTGTGCGGGAGGGCACAAGGCCCAACTATTACAAGGCGATGTTGGCCTTTTTCGAGCCAATCTTCAGGAATAGAAATCCCATGTGCCCCGCCCTGTATGTGGATTCAATACTAAACATTGGTTTCTGAAGGGTGTTATTTATTGGGGCGAAGGAATTCACAAGCTGCTTAGCTAAACTTAGCCATAGTTTGGCCGAAGCCCCAGCCAACTGGTCCATGAATGTTCATCCCTACCTAGGATGATGATCCCAAATGACCATCATTTTCTTCAAAAAAATCAAATGGGTTGAAACTACTACATAAACGACCCTCCAGTTTGTCATTGGTTTTGCCTCTATGTGTGATGGTTGAAGCATGTTGAACCCCAATTTTTGATGCTTAAAACCCATTGTTTGATCGTTAATCCCACTTATTTCACCATGTTTTAGTGAGCGGATTCTTTGCTGCCCAGTGGGCCATGTGGGCCCAGTTGCTTAAGGCCTGCGGTAGCACAAGGCAGCCGAGAAGCGTCCAAGAACGCGGCAGTTCCAACGTTCTGACCTCAGCCGGTGCCTGGCATGGAGCTTTGTAAACAGAAATGCCTTGCAACCATAGCAGTCATGAGTCAAAACAAGTTCGCTGCAACCCTGACCTTTGCCCGCCCTAAAGCTGTGGAGGGGGTGCGTATTTCCATCGTATTTCCATATGCCATACGTCTATGTAGGCAAGATTTTCTGTACATGTACTGTATGTACGGATATGCTACCATGTATATATATATATATATATATATTCTCTCTATATATATATATTATTTTATATATTGTTCAGAGGGGTTGCAGATTTGATACCTCATGAAGATAAGTTGTGCATCCGGGTTGGAGACAACATGTTGATTTTTTTCAGTGGGAAGGGATGAACATTGAGCCACGATCGAAACTTTTTGATCGAAACGAGACGTTGGTGAGCACAAAATCCAATATATCCGGTGTGTGTTGAAGTCCACCAAACTACACATAAGCCTTG
>Ga0126342_10002684_pt1 | contig 28242 bp, 27 predicted proteins | sample Cyp1metagenome_FD_92528 | JGI IMG/M metagenome (GOLD analysis project Ga0126342, IMG submission 92528) | Coral microbial communities from Lord Howe Island, Old Settlement Bay, Australia - Cyphastrea 1 metagenome | ecosystem: Host-associated > Invertebrates > Cnidaria > Coral ... | reverse complement strand
GCACACTTTCTGCCAATCTATGTGGCATATCTTCTGGCATTCCATCTGACATTCTATCTGGCATATCTTCTGGCATTCTATCTGCCCGTTGAGGTCCAGCAGTGCACACTGAGCTGGGGAGGTTTGCGGTTGAGGTCCAGCGGTGCACACTGCGCTGGGCAAATCCCAGGTTGAGGTCCAGCGGTGCACACTGGGCTGGGCAGGTCCCAGGTTGAGGTCCAGCGATGCACACTGAGCTGAGACGGTCCCTGGTTGAGGTCCAGCGGTGCACACTGAGCTTGAGGTCCAGCGGTGCACACTGAGCTGGGCAGGTCCCAGGTTGGCGAAGAAGAGTTGGCAAGGAGGAAGTGGAGGTGGAAGTTGATGCAGACATGGTCGAGGAGAAACTAGAGGGGGAGGAGGAGGAGGACGAGGAGGAGGAGGAGGACAGCTAGCCGAGGAGGAGGAGGAGGAGGAGGAGAACAGCTCTGATAAAATCTAACAACCCTCACCTGGCAGGTGGGGAATTACATGAAAACAATGACATATATGTTGACATTCTATTTGGCAAATGTTCTGACACATTCCAGCTGGCATCTAATCTGTCATACATTCTGAGATTCTATTTGTCATTCTATCTTGCAAATATGATGGCATTCTATCTGGCATACATTCCGACATTTTTTATCTGGCATTCTATCCCACATATACCCTCACATTCTATCTGGCAAATATTCTGAAATTTCATCAGACAAAAGACTTGGCATTCTATCTGGGATATTTTCTGACATTCTATCTGCAGACGTTTATGAGGCAGTCTATCTGACAACTGCTATCTGATACTATTTTGACAGTCTATCTGGCATTCTATCTGAAATTTCCTGGCAACCTACTTGACACATATTCTGACATTTTACCTGGCAACCTCTCTGACATTATATCTGACATTCTTTTTGGCAATTTATGTGGTGTTTTAACTGCCATTCTATATGGCATCCTAACTGTCATGACATGGTTACGCATTCTATCTGACGGTTTATCTGGCATTTGTTCTGGCATTTGGTCTGGCAGTTGAGCTCGCCTTCGATATGAAATTCTACTTGGCATTTTCTCTGGCACTCTACCCTCTGGTAATTGAACGTAGCTATTATTTGGAATGGCCATAGAAATAGTTGATTTACACATTAATAGCATGGTCATTTTCCATAGCTATGTAAACGTTTACCAGAGGGTATCTGGAAATCTATCTGATGCTTTATCTGGCTCCACTTGCTCACAGGGCTCGGGTCCCACAGAGCTGTCGTTCAAATCTAGGGACCCTCACCTGGTGGGGAATGAGGGTCAAGGATCTGTTCTATGAGGCTTGTAATATATTTAATATACCTCATGACGGATCCATGGTGCTGGTATATATGCTAACATGACTGGGGTATATTGATGGGATCCATGTTACCATATATAGCATACATGGATCCTATGGGTACCGTCATACCTCAATATATGCCGAGTAGGATACAAAAAATATATGAAAATATGACGCCTATGATATCTTACTTGCATGTACGGCGTATAGTGGCAATTATAAATGCTGCATATTCATATGAGTGTAACCGTGTGGTTTTCAAGCCAGCCAACTCAGATTAGTAGAGGGTTGACTGAACATATAGGCGAACTATATCAAGTCCTTCTCCTGATGTAAGGCTATCTTCGGATGATTTCCCTTGCTCATGGTCATTTATTGGTGAGGCCGTTGTCTCAAGGAAACAGACCTGGCAGTCGATATATCCCAGTGTTTCGATTGAAAATCATGTGTCAACAAAGTATTGTCGTGCAGCATGCTAGGTTGGATTACTGGAAGGTAAGCAGAACCAACAACCAACCCGGCTGTCGAGTGTCTACTCAACTTGACACACCTGGATATGGATTTGTTTTCTATACCGAACGTCTGTTCAGTGTGCTAGTGGAGTTGTGTGTTTTGATTTAATTACTTTGTTATTACGTCCCCTTTTCTTTTCTTGGCAAATGCCCCATTTTTGTGCACAAATCTGCCCCAGCCCATCACCAGTGGCGGCCCCAGGGGGTTCCAGACATGGCTTGGTTCAAAGCAGTCTGCGAAGTGCTTGCATCGTGATGCATGCGGCTGATGCTTTCAATCTTGGTACAGGCCGCGTTGGAGCGTGGAGCTGGAGACTTCTCTCGGATTTTTTTATCTTTTTCACGTGCTTGAGATTACTTGAGATTACTTAAGATAAGGGCACCGAAGTACCCAACATAAGATGTATAGAAGACGTGTGTTAATGAACAGGGATGTTGTTTAGTTCCAGTTGATCATGTTAAAACCTACCAATGGATACCAATGGTGCCCCAAAAAAAATAACTCTGCACAACGGAGACACGTTCAAGCAAGGAGCCGTGGCGCATTCTATGAAATCAATCACGGGCATTTTCGCTCTACACAGGAGTGGATAAAGGAAAAAAATCAGCACTTCAACGAAACAGCAACAATAAAACATATAGCGCAAGGTTTTATGCACTGTGCATATGACCAATTTGCATGTCCGTTTCTGGAGCTGGGGTGCCTAACATGCTTGATCCACACAATTACTCACCCGCGATGCCATGGGAGGTCATGGAATGGAATATTGCACGGCCGCACCCGCATTCTGACAGACAATGCCGACAACAACTTCCAGGAAAGAATGGTTTAAGCGGCTCAATTGGATTCTTCTTTGCCAGCGGTGGCAAAACAGCACGCGCACACACACACACATGTGGTGTTTTCAATTTCACAATGAGCTAGTGGTTTCACCCCCCCGGCGAAAGCATGTTTTTATCGTTGGGGATCATATGGGATCATCATGCTACGTAAGATGGGTTGAAGTGAAGTCACTAATCAATCACCATTATTTTTATCCTATTTTGTGTCAATTATATACCTAGTATACCATAGTCAAGCGTTTAAGGTAAAATTCAACCAATCACCTGGGGCCGGGCCAGACGCATCGATCCCCCTCCACATGGGCTGCCCCAGCGATTTTCATGGAGTTTTCGTTGGTGACCTCGCAGCCGAAATCCTAAAGATACTAAAGGTCTGTATACAACTAGATACGGAGAGCTAAGAGGAATTGTGGATTATCCAAGAAGGCGAAAATCATTTTTGTTTGCTTGTATTCTGGCAAATCTTCTTTGTAACCTTCATCAGCAAACCTGATAAGGGGCCCCATCTAGGCAATTCTTTCGCCATGGGTGACCATAGGCTACCAGCTTATGAAGGAGTGGTAATTTATATTTTCTTTTGTTGCTGACGCAACCGCTCCATGGACTACTGGGACACCCTCCGTTGAATGTCAGCGGCTAGCCACTAAGCGAACCAACGTGGAAAGACTCTTAAATAGTCTGTGGTTTTGGCCGGATGACAGGTCCTAAATCATGTCTTAGCCACGCCATGCAGCAAGTAGCAGCAAAACATTTTTTGGGGTGTTATGAAATGGGTCAGTCTACTTACTAAGGAGGACAAACCAGGGGACTTGTTACCCACGGTTTGATGAGTAGAGCTGCAAATTTTTGATCGAACTCGTCGTAAAAAACACCCGTACTACATGTCAAAAGAAAAAACTGGCCAATTAATTCCAACGGCAAAAACTGACAGTATCAAATTACCATCAGTTGCTTTACCCACCATTTTATGATAGTTATGCCGCATAAACAGCCTATATTTTGATTGTTAAACTCGATTAAACAACAATTTTTGATCATTTTTGGTGGTTCAAAAAACATTTTTGATGATTTTTGGTGGTTCAACTACCAATTTCTTCAAACCAAAACCGACCCAACGAGCCCAGCCAACTCCTCAGGATCCGGTTGAGGAGCCGCACGGCATTCTTGCGCCACGCCACGATCTGCTGCTCTTGGGTCTTTTCCAACTCGGCAAGGACAGATCCAACGCAGACTGGAGAAAACGAGGAAAAATGATGGCTGGCTGGTTGTTTTAACATGTTTTAACCATGTTGAAAAATATGAGTTCGTCAATGGGAAGGATGACAACCCATATATGAAATATAAAATAAAAAATGTTTGAAACCACCAACCAGATGGGAATATTTTTAGAAAATTGGCCCTGAGTATGCTACATGCGGTTCTCATTGTGTCAATTGAAAAATATTGGGTTACTGGGTTTGTTCTTATTGTCACGCATTGGGCTTTACACGGCTTTCCACATATAGCATGAAGTGGAAATGGAGGCCACTCCCTGTGTACAGAAGTTGATGCTGATGAGAGCCCCGGAACCAAAAAAAACACATCACTAATTATTAACAAATTACCACCGAAATAGTGATACTTCACAAAATTGGGCACCGCCCAAACTTCATAAACCCAGGTTTAGCAAAATTTTGGTTTCACATTAAAATACCATCCAAAACATCAAACATCAGTTAAGTTACTCTCTCTTAGTATCAATTTTGGTCTTTGTCTCAGATCAATGGATTGGTTTTCTAGGGAAACATAACAGGAAAACCCCATGATTTTCATGGGAAATTGATGGTTTCCAGTGTTCAGATTTTCCCAAGCAAACCAATCCATTGAGTTTAATCAGTTTAGTCAGTTTAATCATCATTTCCCATGGTTTTTACCATCATTTCTCCATATTTGAAGCAGATTTTGGCGTTGACCAAGGCACCACTTTGGCTTGAACCCGCATGGCAATGATCCGACGCCTGCGAGCTGGCAAGGCCGGGCAACAGGATCAAGGCAGCACGGGAAGTTATGGATGTTATGGCCCGGAACAATATTATACAGGAAATGGAATATCATGGGATAGATCATAAATTCCTATATCTAAGGTTATATATATATATCAGAATCAGTAAAATCCCATAACTGTGAAGGACTATAACTGTGAGGGAAGAAAAGGTGATTCAAACAGCAAAAACGGTGGATCGAACAAGGCAAAATTCAGGTTGAATTAAGAACATGTGAAATTCGAAAACCTACTTGATATTCCTTTTAGCGTCTTAACTACTTCACTTCCGTGAGGAGCAGGTTGACGTCCGATACCACCACCAACAACAACAACAACTACAACTACTACTACTACTTGATATCCCACCTGCCATCCTACATCTAAAAGGACCAACCTGATATCGATCTATTGATTGAACTGGAGGTTTTTTTTCCCGACCCACCCGAACTGAGATGCTGATGGGATGTGTTTTGGAAGGGGGCTAACATATTTAATTGTGTGCCTGCATGCACACACACACATATATATATATATATATATATGCACGGCATGCACTCTACAGTGGTGAAGTATGGTGAAGTCGTCTCCATCATGATCATGTAATCTGTGAGACTGCATTTGCTTAAAACATCTCCGGAATCATCCAGCACAAGCAGCAAGGTGAATATGGTCCCAATAGTCCCAAACGAACATGAACTTAACATGCCTTAGCTTGTCTTGGGATAACCGGATAACCTCTTTCTATCTCTCTCTCTCTCTCTCTCTCTCCAGATCCTTTGGGGATGACTTGGCCTTGGAACCACTGAGTTCGGTACTGCGCATCTTGCCACAGTCGCTCGTAAGCCTCAGGATTGTGCCAACCTCAAAACATGGGTCTTTTGGGCTGGTTGCACATAGGCAAACATGGCAAACCATGATCCTATGCAATTCAAACACACAAATCAGAAATCACACCATTTTGCGGTGCTCTCCCTGTTTCTCATCGTTTACCCTGAGGTAGTTGCATGAGGTCGTCCTAGTCATAATCTTGCATGCGGATGTGTGGATTAGTGGGGTCCCCCTGCAAAGGCACCATGAAAGCACCAATCTGGAAACCTGTTTTGAGAAGTCAATTTGATAAGGGTATTGATGATGATGATGATGATGATGTTGCTGCTGCTGATGATGATGATGGCAATGGCAATGGCAATGGCGACGACGACGACGATGATGGCGATGCTGGTGATGCTGCTGATGATGATGATGATGATTTGACACAAACCTAATAGCTGTAACAGCGAGCACAATCTAGAGCACGATTTTTGGCACGAAGGCGAGCACCAAAAAGCACGATCTAGAGCATGATTTTTGGCACGAGGGAAAGCACCAAAAAGCACGATTTTTGGCACGAAGGAGAGCACCAAAAAGCACGAACTAGAGTACGATTTTTTGCACGAGGGAAAGCACCGAAAAGCACGATTTTGTGCACGAAGGAAAACACTCAAAATAACGTTCGCCCAAAATATAAAGAAATCCTTGTTTTGACTGTTACAGCTATTAGGCCGAACTCAAAAGATGATGATGATGATGATGGTGATGATGCTGATGATGATGTGGATGATAATGATGATGTGGATGATAATGATGATGATGATGATGGTGATGATGATGATGATGGTGATGATGGTGATGATGATGATGATGGTGATGATGTTGATGTTGATGTTGATGATGGTGATGATGATGGTGATCATGATGATGACCATGATCATGATGATGGTGATGATTCTGATCATCACGATGATGATGCTGATGATGATGATGAGGATGAGGATGATGATGATGATGATGATTTGACACAAACCTACTAGCTGTAACAGCGAGCACGATCTAGAGCACGATTTTTGGCACGAAAGAGAGCACCAAAAAGCACAATCTAGAGCATGATTTTTGGCACGAGGGAAAGCACCAAAAAGCACGATTTGTGGCACGAGGGAAAGCACCAAAAAGCACGATTTTTGGCACGAAGGAGAGCACCAAAAAGCATGATCTAGAGTACGATTTTTTGCACGAGGGAAAGCACCAAAAAGCACGATTTTTGGCACGAAGGAAAACACTCAAAACAACGTTCGCCCAAAATATAAAGAAATCCTTGTTTTGACTGTTACAGCTATTAGGACGAACTCAAAAGATGATGATGATGATGATGATGGTGATGATGATGATGATGATAAAATGCGTCCATAAAAAATAAAACGCATTTTTTCATCACGGTGCCAATCCCGAAGCGGTTTCAAAACATGTCAAATCTGCTGGACTCCCCCGGTTTTTTGGAGCAAAACATGTCAAAACTAGTCAAAACCACAGTTTTCTCCAAATCTTTTCCCAAGAAAGCGTGTCCGAAAACCAATGCCAGTGACGCCACTCGCCATGATCTGGCAGTGCTTCGTAGCTTCGTGGAGAAACTTTATCCGAGTTTCCGTGGTTTTCACCAAAAAGATATGTTTCTCAGATGTTTCCCACCATGATTTAGAACACAATATGGATATAGATTGCATATAACCGCATTGGTGCGTCTGAAAATCGAGGGGCCATTTACAGAAAAAAACGTGATAAATCATCAATTTGTGTGGTACTATATGTTTTCGGGATTAACGTATACATCAACCCATATTCACCCAAACAAAATGATAACTGTCCAGCTGGATTTTTTCCTCAGCATCGAAAAGCCCCGCACTCGCTTGGGTTTTTTCTTCTTTCGAGGCCGCGGAGTTGCCCTTGGTAGCCGGGATTGCCCTTGGATGATCTTGGATAATGGTTGAAACTTTCCAGTCACGTTGATATATTATAATTAGTTGTATTGTTTTAGATATTCTAGGAACCCAAGGTTGAGTCATGACACATATTAAAACAAATCAGGTTGAGAGTCTGGAAGTTTCTTTCAATCGGGGTTTCATTTCATTTCTTGAAAAAAGTTGTATACTATCTATATATATATATATATATATACATCTATTTTTTTCTGGATATGTGTTCTGGATTCTATATCCATGGGCCGCCGAATTTTCGAAATATGTATCGCATGTTTTCTTTTCATAGAACTCTGTGAAAAAGTGACAAATGTGTTTGGGAACAAATATTAATTCAATGATATTCAGCTACCAGCACCACCAAAAACGGATGAGCACCAATCTTTTTTGTTTCGATGCATGTTTGAAACATGTCCTGACGAATTTGGGTAAAAGATCAGAATCCTTGATCAGAAACCGTTCAGAAAGTATGCGATTTGAGATGTCAGCCTAGATCCTTGGCAGGACAGTGAGTCTCGAAACGAAACTACGGGGGATCATTAAAACAAAAACTGTAAAACTGGTGAAAACGGGGAAAAATGCTAACTCAACTGGGGCATATTTGTTAAAATTTCACCAGAAATACTTCTTTGATTGACTAGAGGGTTCGACAGGTGGATTTGTGTATCTCCATCTTGCCTTACTAAACATCTTACAACAAAAGCAATTGAGCTCAAAAAATGAACAGGTCCACCACGTTCCACCAGGATATTTGGTTGGAAGTCTCCATTTGGGCTTGCGAGAATGACTTGAAACGGCTTCGCCATGAATGGGTAACATGAGCGTGTCCAGGCTGGATTGCTAGAAGGTTACCTGTCCAGGCTGGATTGCTAGAAGGTTACCCGCAAGATGTCTTGAGAAGCTGTGGCCCGTCACCATATGCCATCATCAAAGGAAGTTTCGTAGAGAAAAAACTCCGAGTCGCGGATGGTTTTGTTCCCACTAGCCCAAAGATCCTTCTATCCAGTTGGCGCCAGCATTAAGAGATCATGAAGTCACAGCCTCACTAGCCCAAAGATCGTTGTGTGCAGTTGGCACCTGCGCTCAGAGATCATGAGGTCACATCTCACTAGCCCAAAGACTAGATTTAAACTGTTCAACGAATTGCGCTTCCATTTATGGGGCCGTTCAGTTACCACATGCACTTGCATCCAGTTTCATGTTCACTTAAAACAGTCTCAGTCTCACAGGCGGAAGAAACAAGTGGTTCAGTAATAAACTCAGTGCATACAATTACAAACTTGAAAACATGCGCTGGCCTTCAAAGAGTAATCAGAATTTGGGGTGTCAGAGACATTAAGTGTTCTGATGAACTGAATAAACATGGCGGGTGGTCAAACTTTCGAAAGAAGCAACATATAGTGATCAGGGACACAAGCAATGAAAGTGTAGTCAAGACAAACAGAAGTAGGACAATTGCCCCAAAGTTCCTATTTCAGCCAAGTTGCCTTCACAAGCTCGATGCATTTGGGGCTCAACGTCCCATTTTGCAATGGCCAGGGATCTGATTGCAGCCTTGGACCAAAAACATTCAAAACCACATGTCTCAGTCAACTGTCCCAATCCAACAATTGAACCAAAAAATGCCCTGCCAAGCAACCCATCATACGACGGAAGGAACACCTTCTCTTCCATCATAAATGCTGCTAGCAAGGCCACCATTGCAGATCGATGCTTGCCAGCCGAACCTAAGTGTGCAAATGTATATCGCTGACATGTGACAGGTAGCAGGTTTGAGCGAACATCATTGAAGGACACCACCTAAGGACCCTTATTGGATCTTACTTCTATCACCAATATCCACTAATAATCACCAGTATCCCATACAATCCAGTATTCACTAGGCAAGTCATCATGTTTGACTGTGAAACAGGGATTTAATTTTGATTTTGAACCATTGTTTAACCCCAAAAAAATCTAGCTCCCATGCGGGCAAAGTGGCATGTCAGGAGGAAGACCACCCATGCCACCTCGAACTTGAACTTGATGAGCTTTGCGCATTCCACCACGTAGCGCGCACACTGCACAATCTCGTTCTGCTCAATTAAGGTGCCTTGAACTTGCACAAATAGTTAAAATAGTTTGAATAATAAAATGTATTTCATGCCAAACAAAATGCGTCAATCAGATCCAGAAAAGAATTATCTTCACCTCGTGGTCCAAACAAAATGTGGCCACCCCTCCTCACCGTCTTCGCCGGGTTGTTCCTTGCAAACCCGCGAACCTTAGGGGAATCAGGGATCAATGAAATTCAGATGAACAGTCTGTGACAATGAATGCACTGATATGCAAGACAATGCCAAGTCTTGCAAGAATGGAGTTGTACACATAGCCGCCGAACTTGTTGTTCAGCACGTCCCCCATGATGTCCCTTCCCAGACCTCAACGAATCAGATGGAAAGTAACAGTGGAAAGTAGTGAGGCAGGAACAGAAAGTCAGAAAGTATCAGTGGAAAGTAGTCAGTGGAAAGCAACAATGGAAAATACCAATCAGGCTATGACGGCTCTGTCGGCGCCAATTGTACTCTTCCCCTGCGCCCATCTCCATGAAAATAATCTCGCCAGCCATGGCTGCAAAGAGGTGGCAGGTGACAGATGACAGGTGGCAAATGACAAGTGACATGGACGCTTTCATTGATTGACATAGCTATATATATATATATATATATATATATATAGATAGTTGATTTTTTACTTCAACGTTTTCAGCCATGTGACCTTGTGATAATGGCAACATGCCCTTAGCTGTTTGTGTAGCATGCCATTTCATGCCATCATTATTTTTCAGCCGCTGCTGATCTTGAACAGAAAGCCATATCATTGTGTGTGGTGACTAAGTCGCTGCAATCATAGCAAATCATTCTTCACTTGAAACACCATCCGAAACCACATAAAATGCTTGCAGGAAGTGCCTGGTATCAGAGGCAAGTAAAGGCGAAGGCTTCAGCCTAAGCAGATTTGCGGGGAAGACCCTGACACAATGAAAATGACACCCACATTTTATCAATCATCATCATCATCATCACCACCAACCTTGGCACCCAATGCATTTGGCCAAGATAAACTGACAGGACATGCAAAAAATGACGCCGCAAGCAAAAATAAATGAGGTGGTGGCAAAAGTTTCAAGGCCCAATCTTGGCAGCCAAGTGGTTTTGGGCAACAAGACACTGACAGGCAACAGGTGACAGAAGACAGGGTTAACTTGTCATTCGATAAATCAACACAAACAATGCAAGCAAACAGAAATAAGGCGCTGGCAAAGTTTGCACGGCTCAACCTCGGCTTTTGTGCATGGTGATTTTGGTCAACATGAAGTTCAAAGAAAACTTTTCTGTCAAACTACTTGCCAACATGATGATTCTGCGTTCAAACCTTTCTGCTCTCCAGCTAAAATATGCCGATGGAAAAATAAAAGGTGCACTGGCTGGCGCCACAAGAACGGCTGCTGGTTCAGCAGTGAGGTACACTGATTGGCACCACAAAATTAGATTGGCCTCTCACTTGCGAGGGCCTTTGAGCCACACCTTCCAGCAATGGGACTGGCTGTCCTGACGCATAGGAGACGTCTCAAGAGGAACAGATGACGGCTGCGTGCCTCTGGGTCGTTCATCAGGGTCTGGCATCAAGCTTCAATTGCATCAACGTTCAAATTTCCAACATCAAACTTGATGACCATGAGTGCTTCAAACTTCAAACTTCAAGTGCATCAAACGTCACTTGCCAGGTGCCTTGTACATTAACCGAAGATCATGAAGTCACATTCTCACTAGCCCAAAGATCCTTGTGTCCAGTTGGCCCCTGCGTGAAGTAGAGTAGAGGTATCGTAGAGATAGAGTAGAGGTAGAGAAGAGTAGAGTAGAGCAGAGTAGAGTATACTGTGCTGCTTTTATGATAGGTGAATAGGTGATCCTTGAACCCATAGGCCGCATCCTTTTATTATAATATTATTATATATTAAAAGTTTATCCCCTATATTATTGTAATTTACATCCATATTATCCCCTATATAATTTATTACCCCACATCTCATCCCACAGCAGCAGCTGCTGCTGCTGCCGCTGCTGCGGCTGCTGCAAAGAAGCTGCCTCCCAGGAGGTGCAGTGGTGGGGATGGGACCTGAAAGGGACCTAACGGCACCCCCAACCGCAGTAGATCGCACTAGGATTTCTTTCCCACGTTTCAAAGATCGCTGAGATCAATCGTCTCTTCGCCACTCAGAGAATCAACTTCAGGAACGACGAAAACCTAGGAAATCAACTCAGACATGTCAACTCAGAAAGGGTTTTCTTTTGGGAAATTCGCCTAACAACAAAAACCAAGAACATCAAAAAAAAACATGAATTCGTTGACAAGCCACTGTTTTGACGTCTGGGTCATCCGAGCCACCAAGCTCACCCAGCTCATCAATGTAGGCTACAGATCTTGCCGCCAAAAGGGGTGCACGAACTTCATCATGAACCCGCTTCAAAACAGCCATGGGGTCTTGCCCATCCCATTCATGAAGTAATCCTCTGACCTTGTCATGGGTCAAATGATGTTTGGAATCCAATTACCTGTTTTGATCCCCATAAGTTTGTCAGAACGGCTGCCCAGGCCTGGGTGTTGAGGCAGCTGCCTGCAGCAGCTGCAGCGGCTGCAGCAGCAGCAGCAGCAGCGGGCGGAAGCTGCTGTTGAGGGCGTCGGGGTATCGATCTGGGATTATTGGGGTTGAACCTATATGGCAACTATTCAACTATGATAAAAACACCATAGTATAGAAGAGTAGAGCAGGGAAGAGTAAAGCTAAGAAAAGTAGAGCAGAGTAGAGGAGATACTGAGTAGAAGTAGAGCAGAGCAGAGTAGAAGTAGAAGTAGGGGTAGAGGTAGAGCAGAGCAGAGTAGAAGCAGAGGCAGAGGTAGAATTCAATTATAGAGTAGTATAGAGGTAGCGTAGAGCAGAGTCCAGCAGAGAAAAGTGGAGAAGAGCAGAGTAGAGCAGCGAATTTGCGATTCTGATTGTGTTTTGCAAGTCATTGTTGGCAGATTGCGTTGGAACTGCTACATCAAGGATGCGATTTGAATGTTGGGATTTGCACAAAACATTGTGTTTTTTCAGGTAAACAGAGGTTCCGTTGCGGAAAAAAGTTGGCTCGCGTGAGCGACGGGTGCGGGCGTGGCCGCTTTAGCGTGGAATCATGCTCGATCTGCGCGCGCAACTGAGGTTTCCAAGTTAGTGACTTTTTCTCTTTTTGTTGACGCTGTGCTATTGTCTTTTGCACGTCAATCTGTGAAGATCGCAATGGAATGGCTGTGACAAGGTTTCTCTAAGGGTATATGTTCTTGAGTAGTGTGTTGCGATTGTTTTTCTGCGTTGCACGTCATTGTTGGCAGATTGCGTTGGCATTGCTACATCAAGGATGCGATTTGAATGTTAGGATTTGCACGAAACATTCTGTTTTTCCGGGGAAACAGAGGTTCCGTTGCGGAGAAAAGTTGGCTCGCGTGAGCGACGGGTGCGGGCATCGTCGCTTTGCTGTCGAATCCTGCTCGATTCGTGCGCGCAGTGTAACTGAGGGTTCCAGGTGACTTTTTCTCTTCTTTGAATGATAGGACGTGACAATTCACAAATGCAAGAACGATTGCGAAAGTTGGAAAAGTGATGGTGTAGCAGTGAATGATAAGACGATTGAAGAAGACGTCAGAGACGTATGGATAGTTGCACCGAAGGTAAAATTTCCTTGCGACAAGACGAACGCAACTTGAACGAGTCAAACGAATCAAGCGAATGGAAAAGCAGTTGAACAAGTTTGCACTTGTGTCACTTCAACCGGGTTGAGAAAAAGAATGGGCGAGTTGAACTGAGGTGAGATGAGTCAAGATAAGCTGAGAAGAGTTGAGAAGAGGGAAGAAACATGAAAAGAGAGTTGAGGAGAGTCAAGAAGAGCTGGACAGAGATGACGGTCGTTGAGAAAAGTTGACAAGAAGTGAGAAGTCGTGAGAAGAGTTGAGAAGTTGTGAGAGTCCGCCGCATCTCCTATAGGCAAACCTTGTCTTTGGATCCTATAGTGTCACAGTCCTTAACCCTGGAAACTTCCGCCACCCGCCTTGCGCGGGATTTACTTGTATAATATCTATATTTAGCCATCTGATAGGTGCTTGGACCCAACACATCCCATCACAATATTCCAACACATGGAGAGACGGGTCCAAATTGCAATAAATTGCACGCCACCCGGAGGAAAAAAAACATGGTTTGATATGGTTTGATCATATTTGATCATATTTGATCAATATGGTTTAACCCGGAAAAAACATTGGTGGAAATTTTATGGGGTTCTACTTTTGACCCATCTGAAATCAGCGGAGATGCAGTTTGATCTTCTCCTGTACCTCAAGGATAGCTTGTTCGCCTGGAACCCGAGAAGCAATTGATGTGAGCCTTGAATGAAAGTAACATCATGTAATTAAATGATGTGGGCTTGTCTGCAAATAAAGCCCAGAAAGTTCAATTGTTTATCATCACCCATCAAAACGCAAAGCGCCCACATGAGTGATATGAAGTCGTATGAAGTGAAAGGAAACACGGATCATGATCAGTCCATTCCGGAAAACAACAAGAGTTTTGACCAAGGTATTTTTACGTTTTTTCTTGCAATGAAACAAAGCTAGCAACCAAGAGTTTTGACCCCAAAACAAGAGCTGTCAAAATAAGCAGCGATGAGCGCGGCGAGGATATGCAACTAATGGACCAGGACCCTGCGAAATTCAAGGTAGCCCCTTTCTTCAGCGAAAGAGTTTCAAGAAAAAGCCCCATGATTACTGACCATGTTTGACCATAGCCAATCTGTGGTACTTACCCTGCAGAAAATTGCTGGTTGGTATATTGAATATTAGCTTTATTGTACCCCCGTGGGAGCAACAGATGGAACTATCAAACTATCCCACGAACTGCACCTCCAACTTCTTGCAGTTTCTCGGTGAGGATCTTCACCTGGTGATTTTCGCCCCTTGGTTCTTCTTGGGACCCCGGGAAAAACTGGGATATCAAAAATGCCCTGCCAATGCTGATGTCAAATCTTGACACTTCATATACAATGTCAACATATGTCAATGCAGTATATACCGGATATCTGTTAGAGGTGAACATGTGTCTGATGTTGGAGGTTTCTCAACTTTTTGGCACCGTCGTGACTGGTCTTGTTTGGAGGCTCCCTTGCGGATTCAAGATTGGGCGTTTCTATGGTTGGAAACGGAAACCTCCCGGTAAGTTTTATATCAACATTTTCAGTGATCATCCATGTTTGCAAATTTGCCACATTAATTCACCCAATTGGTTGCTGGTATACCTTGAATGCGTCATTTTTGGTGAAATCGACATGCTCATGTGCAACATCCACAATTTTGGCGCGTTAGATTCCCAAATCTGGCGAAAACAAAAACGTGTCAGTCGACATATACCAACAAACACTATTCGTGTGAAGCTAAGAATGGCAAGACCGCAATTTCACAGTACTCTCCGGTAATCAAAAATGGCTTGCCGGAAAAAAAAAAAAAACATATTTAGTTCGCTATACTTTGATAGTTTTCCTAGCTATAAACCTCCATGATGGCTAGTTCGGGGATTTCCCAGCTGGCGAAATTTGATTACTGAGGGGTATAGCCTTGGATTTGATTAAGGGAATACCAAAAACAAAACACACACACATAAATACATAATTGATCATAATATATGCTCTACAGATTCACTGAGAACATTTAAAAATATGTCCAGAAAATAATGGGTAGCTGCGTAGCTCATTGATATAAGTCCGAAACTGTCCAACCAAGGTTTGACCGGATATCACAATTTCAAACCAATCTTTGCACCCTTTCTTTCCCGCCTGCTGCGTAAGGTCGGCGATCTGATTCTCCAGGTCCACCTTTTCCTGTCGAGGAATTGGCTGCCAATCATGCTGTTTTGTAAAAGCCTTACCTCACTTCCGTTGATAAATAAGAACGCTTTACGCACTTTGATGCCCAACCTATAGTTGGATGCATTTACTGTAATTCTTTACAGCTCATTGTCTCACTTAATGATCACATACCAAAACAAAACAATTTCTATAGCCTCTTGACTAGTAACGATGGTTTTCGTGCTCTGACATAAGAGGATGATTGTGGGTGGGACACTTGAAGCTAGTTCTTGCTATCCAGCACTTCTGTCCAAGGTGCATCTTCCAAATTCGCGCACTTCTCCTGCAAAAAAATGGGAACGTTTAGGGTCAAGCTTGGATGCTACCTACCCTCCGGTGCCCTCAAACATGGCAATGGGACATCTATATCTATATGTAAATTAATTATATATATGGTTATTTGAATGGGAAAAACATCGATCAATGGTGGATTTTCCATTGCTATGTTTGATTACCAGCGGGCATCAATGTTTTCAATGCGTAGCCTCTGGCAATTTAACAGTCTGCTGTAGACTCACTGTAGGCCCATGAAAGCAGAGGGTTTACCTACACAATAAATGTTTTGTATACTTCGCTTAAACTGTTAGTCATTAACCAACAGAGCCAACACATCAATCTGCTCTGCTGGATTTTGCCTTGCCAGTTTTACCAACTTATTCTCCAGTTCTCTGCCCGGTAGGCGAAGTAACGGTTTAGAATTTAGAAGTAGCTTGGCGAGCGTTTACCATCGATCATATATCTGTTGTTGGAGGGTTGTTTCTTAGCCAAAGTACAGCCTGGGGCAGCACCACTTTTGTGGGTGAACAAAATCCGTGTAGGCCTGGGGGCTTCTGTTGGTCAATTCCTCCTATCATGGCCAGTTACAAATCCACGTTGAATTCAACTTCATCCGCCAAACTTGGGGGTGCAGTTCGGACATAACATGGTATGACCATGGTATAATCATGGTCAAACATGATTAAGTAACCTAATATGGTTAAACATATGGTTACATAACCAATATGGTTAAATGTGGTTTAATATGGCTAAATGACCGAATTCAACTTCATCCCCCAACTTGAGGTCGGCACTTTCCACATCTCCAAGTCTTCGTTCGGCACAGCGACCGGTACTTCCACCACACCTCGGGGTGGCCCTGTTTAAACAGCTGGGGAACTGTGACTGTCACTGGGAAATCTAGCTGTAACACACACACATATATATATATATATATATGAACACTGGGTTGGTTTGATGTAACGCAGATTTCCTTTCTCCTTGAATCTGCTGAAGGTAAACGAACATCATAATGATTTCAACAAACGCTTATAAATTTCCAATGGCTTAGCCGAGCAACATTGGATTCCCGCAATCCCACAAGGAAAATCGAGATCAGCGGAAGCCAAATCAATCATCAGGTTTAGGTTTGGGTGGTTTGCTGTGTGAAATTAGCAACAAGAAATGCTTCGACGATCAGATGAACGCGCGTGAAAGGAACCACTCCAGCATGAATGGTGATGTTGTAAAGGCATGTAGACGGTCCAAATTAGGATGGAACAAAATGGTAGGATATTCTTTGGTGATATGTTTTATTTTAACGTTTGTAGTTTTTGATTTCCCCCCCCTCACCCAAAAAAAACATGAAAATTTCATCAGCTCACCAAGCCTGAAAAACGGGGATCCATGGAGTCGCTTCATGGTATTCATATACTAGCCGTGAAATGATGGTTATATATATATATAGCTGTTCATAGTCTTTACATACTCTTATAACCGATATACATTCATAGAAAACAATAACCAGAATAAAAATGAATAATCATACTTACCACCACGTTATTCATAGTTTTGTTCATTGGTTTATCAATTTATGTAGAACCCACTGAGAAACCAGACCCAACATGATAATGTTTATTGATGGCCACTATAATCCTGAAATGGTGTGTATTGTTGCGTTGCCAGCATTAATTAATGCTGCATCGTATTAAAAAAAACTGATAACAGGAGTAGTAATAACACACATGAGAATCACATGGCATAAGTTTGTAAAAAAAAGGGGAAACTAATATATCACCGCCTGCCTTTCGCCTGTTGAACTCATCATGAATTCTCATCAGCGTGGCGAATCTCGGACAGAAAAAAAGGAATCACCCTGAGATGGGTATCAATCAAAGATTCATGCGTTGATGGCTTGAAGTCAAAACATTATCTGGTTGGTGGTTTCAACCCCTCTGGAAAATATGAAAGTCAGTTGGGATGCTTATTCCCAATATGTGGAAAATGAAAAGTCATGTTCCAAACCACCAACCAGTAATTCTAATGATAGTGGGTGATTTCATGGGTTTATAATGATGGTTAGTATCATGTGGGTTGAAATTCATGATAACTACAGTAATTAACCCATGTGACCCATGTGGTTAGTACCCATGTGGTTAGTAACCATTCCCTTTCTTGGTCTATATGCAACTTTCATCATCAGAATTACAAGGTAGCTATATTCGAGGTGAATTCTCGGGTAGCTAGCTAGCCGATGCTAGACGTAGTTATCTTGCCGTAGTATGAAACTATAGTTATAAACTATGGACAATGGTAGATCCTATGTAGATACTATAATCTAACATAATCTAACTACTTCATGGTAAGAGCCACGCTAGTTGAGTCATCTTAGTCCACCCCCATACCATTCCCCGGTGTTGTTCGAGCCGCACGGAGCTGGCATCTCCTGGCTATTCCAGCAGTGCAGTGGAAGAGCCCTTGGCTCAACAGTATTAGTTCAATGGGAATTTCAGGATCCTAAAATGGAGGTACTGTACCATATAAGGCCATATTTTGTGGGGATATTCCCTTACATAGCCCTTACATAGGCCTTACATAGGCCTTATATAGGCCTTATATATGATAGGTATATACCTACAATTTAGGTTCCTGAAATTAAATTCCCAGTGATTAGTGTAGTGGTTATTGGATGGATATAAAGGAAGGTACAAAGTGGGGCCCCCAAAAGATAGCTTAAGTTGGTGCAAATAACTCCTTGATAACTATGGTTTATGATACGCAAAGAACTATATAGTATTCATGGGGTTTAAATATAAACCATTATAAACATTTATAAACCATCTTATAACTGGGGAACCCCACATTGCAACACCTTGCCGTATTATCGGATGGAATGCAGTACCGGATACTGAGTGTGATGCAAAGAAGTAAGCAACCTGTAAACACTGCGATTGTTTCTCATGGTTTCTTTGTCTGATCTGACCAATTGACCAATCCTCATCTTGCTACTTTCTTGATGCCCTCATAATTCAACTCTTTTTTGTGGGATATAGTCAGCCCAAAGAAACTGAAAATCCAGATGTGTGGCTACCATCCAGCCAATTCACGCCAACATTTCTCATACGGACCATGCCCTTCCCGGACCGCCTCTTCGGGTGGTGGCACAGGAGGCTCCTGCAGTAGGAAGCTGATGAAATGTCCAACATGACATGGCAGGTCAAAGGATTTCAAGCCCCAAAAAGCTAGTTCTGGCAGCAAGTAAACTTGTTTTTTGGGGCCCAAAACATTGGGAAATGAAGGGTTTAGACCCCAAACCATTCGGAAATGAAGGGTTTAGACCCCTTGGCGCCGGGTCTACGGTATGATTCTATTTGATGTTTATGAAAAAACATGTGCCCCAGGGGCCTGCAGGAGACCAGGTCAACTTGCCATCACGGGTGGGCCCCCCTTGTAGTTGTTTGGAGAGTGCCATGCGACCACCGGAACAGATTACATCATCCAAAGCAGTCGGATGTAAATCTCAGTAAAACTTCAACCTGTCCATGGAAGTGACATGGTCAATCATTGATAGTTCACCAAAAATTGTCATCTTTTGCTGGGGATGGTTACGGTATAAACTACCTGTGCAAGGTTGGGGATGGTGAGACATGAAAAGATTCATTGTGTGCATGGTAGCTTTCAGGGAATCCCTAAAAGGTGATCTGAAGGTCCTTCCCCGTGGCTGGCGAAAAAACATCGTTTTGTGGGCTGATTCCTACATTCTTTGATTTCAAGGAAATCAACAGAAACGGTCATGACTCATCATCAAGTGGTCAATGCATGAGTGCCGTCATTAACAATCTCTGTTCCTACTCATGTCCATGATTCGCATTGGGTGTATTATGCATGTTCACTGCACATATATACATATATATATATACCCTGGGCGTCGGCGACAGTTTTAAAAAACCATGGTTGCACGACCGCTGTTTTTTTTTAGAGATTTCCACCTTTTCCCAGATGCACTCAGACTACATTTTTCTGAGGGGTCACTGTGGGCAATATCCTTGGAGAAGTTGATTATATATAGGCGTTATGGATCGTTATTGGGACTATAAATCTATGACCTGCGACGACAATATAGATTGATTCAGCCAGGACGACCAAGAAATTATACGCCTAATGTCACGGTTCAAAATCACTTTGAGTTGTCAGCGACTAGTAACCCCAATGCAAAAATAGCTACACAAATTTCCTGAAGATCTTTGGGGCAACCCTTTCACCTAGATTAGGGCTCACAGCTTGCCCTTTAGTGCCCAATGTTGCCTGGCCCATGTCCACGCAAAGTGAGCTGGGATACGTCTGGGCTTAAATGAAATCTTTTGATTTTTAGTTGCAGTAGTATTATCCTCTGGTAAACTAACATAACTATGGAAAATCACCATGTTTAATGGGTAAATCAACTATAAATGACCATTTTCAATAGCTATGTTTGTTTACCAGAGGGTAGTTGGAGTCAAACTTTCTTTGCAAAACTGGGGGTTTAGGTCAAAAAACAAGTTGGATCAAGAGGTCAGTGCGACTTAGCCAGCCACTTAGTACCCAATAGTTCAAAAAACGCCAAGGGGTGCAAAATTGGTGAGTGATTGAGCGTGATTGATTGGCGCGTGAAAGACCGTTTTTTAGCGTGAACCACCGTTTTTTGAGCATGAACGTGAACCACTGTGTCCCAAAAAAATGTTATGTTTGATGTTTTTTGCTTTGGATATCTTCAGTCGCCAAATATCACAAAACAAATTGAATCTTTTCAAGGCCACTGCAGATCATAGTTGCAAGAATGTTTGAGACGCTTTGCAAAAGGCATTTGAAAAGGATACCCAGCAGATGCAGGTTCCGTAGCCGGGGAGGTTGCAAGTTTCCCCAGCCAGAAGAGAAGTAAAGTATACATACATACTGTTAAATTCTCCTTATTTGCTGTGGCACAGCAGCTTTTGCCTTCAACAACTGTTATCAGCTGAAATCTATGCACTGCAACATTCAGGGAGGTGATTGAAGAGCGCTGCTGATGGTCAAATGAAATCGCAACTCGTGTTTTCAATACTTGGTTCTTTGAAACGGTTGCAAGTACCGAGCAAAGCACGTCCTGGGTTCCAAAGCTTCTGACTCGTAGATTCATCACCGCAATAAACAAAAAGTGGCAAAAACCAGGAACACATAAAACAGACATGAATGAGAAAACTCCAATTTCAGGCAAACCGTGGTTGTTGGAAAACCGCAGTTGCGGGGACGACTCTTAAAAAAACCGTAGGGTGACTTCCAGGGTATATACAATACGATTACTATATACCCTCCAGCAATCAGATGTGGCATCGGATGTGTCCGTATTTCTAGGTGATTTTCCCATTAGAACCTCCATTCATGATTTCACATTGCCACGATGTATTTGAAAAAAACATATTATAGACATTTAAGAACAGAAATATAAAACCTCAATATCATATTTTACAATTCAGCCTACAAACGCTTTCATACCTGAGCGTCTATGTGGGCATGGAATCAGATTTGAATTCAGCCAGCTTTGCAATCCAATAGCAGGTTCCAGGGTTCCAGGGTTCCCTTCCCGTTTTGAGGGCCGGGAAAAGTATACATCCCAACCATCCGGGTCTCCAAAACCAACTTTGTAATCATAGAAAATATATATATATATACCATCTGTTTATTTAACATAGCCATGGAAAATCACAATTTATAATAGGTAAACCATCTATAAATGGGCCATTTTCCAATAACCAGAGGGTAATAGAAAATCCAACAGAAAATCCAGCATTTACAGATGTGTATCCCATTAAAAATGCCAATCTTGTTCCAGCCGCTCATGCGGATATTCATCCCAGCCCCGCGGCCCCGCACCTCCTCTACCACTTCCACCTGCACAGGCTGCCCAGTTGTCATCTTCCAAAATAAGTGATGAGTAAAACACGTGCAAAGAAAGTCTGCAATTTCATGGTTTTGCTGAACTCATCCAGTAGCATACCAATGATTTATCATGAATTAATTCATGATATATCTCAAGTTCATGACCAAAATAATCCCATATGCTCCATGTATGGAATACTTACCAACATTTGCCCTAAAAATCACCCAAATGTAGGTAAATATACCATATATGGAGCACATGGGAATGGATTCAAAGAAAAGAACTTATTCTGAATAGCACGACATGTAGCGCAGCGTCACCTGCGGGAAATAACAGCTGTAAAAGCTGAACTAGTTGGTGGTTTTTAAACCATCCCCCCAAAAATATTAGTACCCTCTGGTTATTTAACATAGCCATGATGGAAAATGGCCCATTTATAGATGGTTTACCTATTAAAAATTGTGATTTTCCATGGCTATGTTAAATAACCAAATGGTAATTTAAACCAATCATCCCGAGTATGGTTGAAAAACAATACAGACATTTGAAACCACCAACCAGCGAAGAGATCTTCGAATCATTCAGTGCAAAACCTCCGCAAACCTGCCACATGTTCTGTTCCAAAGATCATGCACTTTTTCCCCGGCAAATCGAACGATGTGAGAGCAACAGCAATACCCGACACAATGGGCATGATAGCCACCCCCAAAATGAAACATATTCCAGGCAAAAACTGAGAGATTCCCAAATGACCAACTCCAAATCCTAGAATTCGCACAGCCCAAGTGTTGCACAGGGTACTGAAATATGCTAATCACCAATTTGACCCGAACCTTTCCAGCATGGCAGCCATGTTTCAGCTGAAGCTACTGGACAAAGAGATGGGCACCCAATGATGCCAAAGCACAGCAGGGACAGCACGCACACTTTTTTCACACACACACACATTAGAGACAGCTTTTAGCTCAATCTCGGCAAATCCAATTGGCTCATTTCCAGATTCCACCAACATTTCTTCCTTGGGTTAGCTTAGGATGCTTAGGGCTGATGGGTGACACGACCACTGAAATTGCAGCCACATGCAGCCATGCAAAACATGTTGCATCATCAAGTGGCATGGATGGCATGGAAAGCACCCTTGAGAACAGTGATTCCTCGCTCATGGATTGCAATCACCAATAATCACCAATATATTCTTGTTTAGAATCCCGAACTAATCGTTCACCAAACATCATTTATAGATTATATAGACATATATCGCCATCGATATAGTTAAAATCCCGATGAATCATCATGAAACTATGTAAAAAACATCTGAAAACTACATTCAATATCATTCAATTACTATTTTGACATCAAATCATCAACCAACCTTGGGTGTTTCTAAAAAGATTCGCTGGCGAATCTTTATGTGTCGGATTTCTGGGCTCTCAGCGGCTGCAACGACATGACCTGCTTCACGATGACTTGATGTATGGCGACCAATGGCGACCAATGATATCTGCTTGGTGGTGACTTAACCATTAGTAAATATACCATTAGTATTCCATTAACCATTATATAATTAATTATTCCATATTAGTAATTATACCTGGTGGTGACTTAACCATGGGAATCCCAACATTATGGCTATGTAAATCCTTATTAAGTTTCCCATTAAAAATAAGGTGATTTAGAGGATATAGATCACTGCTTGGTGGTGCAATTTCACTATCGTGAAAAATGATGGACTTCGTCAATGGGTTCCGGATGACAACTTTTTTTTATGAAATGGAAAAAAACATGTTTGAAACCACCAACCAGGTAACATGATATACACCAAGTGTCATATATTACATATACACATTGGAGTTAGATGCGGGCATAAACCAACTTATACTTAGATTTTCCAACCAGCAATAGTCACGTGAGTCGTCACGTGGTGGGATGCCCAACAGGTTTCGCAAAAAATCCTGGATGAAAACCGGTTGTTTCACATCATCAAACCCACGGATCTGATCCAGAAAAGGGTATTAAAACAGTAGTAATAAAAATATTGTGGTATATCCCATGGGATCCATGTATGCGATATATGATGACATTTTCCATCAATATACCCCAAATGTTAGCATATATACCATACATGGATCCTACGGGTATTGTCACTTGGGTTTCACTTGGCTTATCCTCCAAGATCATGAATCGTGTTTGGTTTCAAACGTGCCCTTCTGAATATTTCCTGACTCAGCTATGAAAGAGCTGAAGGGATGAACGTGAGGGGTGTTCACCGACAAAACGAAGATCAAATGATCCAAACTTATCGGCTGCCCATAGACACATGAGACTGAGACACTCAATTTCTTGATTAATCTGTCTACTGAGAACTGATTGTCTTCGTCTTAGCCAAAACCAAAACTTGCCTCCATATCCTTGGCTGCTTCCGACAAACCCATGCACCGGAGGCGGCTTGCAACACTGATAAGGGTGATCATGCTAAGAGTTTCCCTATCATGTAGTAGAATTCGATAGTTAATCAGTTAATGAGTCTAGACTCTAAACCTTTTTTTTACATATGTTTACCTATTTTTTACGCTATCTTTTGCTGAACTTCGAAACTTGGATATTGTGCTTGGGTTGGCCACTAGCAACCTTGGTCTCACCCCAAAACATCTCCGGCAACCGGTGGCCCACCGATCCGAGGCCGTTCGTCTCGACTCGGTCTCTTTTTGGGGCAAAACGCGACGACGAAACGTGCCCCGATTGGGGCTGTTTTGACCAACTAAATTTGGTGAGACAGGCGGGACAGGTGGTGTCACAACAGATGCTGCAGATTTCAAGCGAAACTCACAACTGTTTCGGCCTGTTTGGAAATCTTTCATATAGAGAGAGAGAGAGAACATCATTAATTTAAACACGATCAAAAAAAGGATTCCCGATTTCCATGAAACAAGCTCGGATGAAACATCTCCATCGTTCGCAAAAACATTGCAGTACATCATCTGACAACCCTGGATTGATAAACCCTGGTGATGGCTTCACCTAGAGTGGCTCTTTGGGGTACGCCAAACCCATGCATAGAGGAGCATATGGGACTTCCACTAGGCCCTTGAGTTTTAACATGTTTCAACCGTGGATCTTCTGAAGCCCCAAAATCTGTCCCATAGCTAAGATAAAAAAACATCACCACCCAGTCCCAAGTCACAACTTTCGCGGATAATTAATGTACACGTTTCCAGAGAAGCCTGCGGCTTGGCACCTCTGGTTCTTTGATAGAACTGCGTCCTGTTCGACAGGCAGCGTGGCAAAATTCGACTCATTATGATGAAGTTTCAAGGAAAACCTTAGGAAACGCAAAACCTGCAGTTATAGTCCTTAACAATTATAAATGGATTACATTACAATGAATATAATATATATATATATGCATATAACCTTAGTTATATGAGTTATAACCCCATTTATAGCTGTTAAGGGCATAGGTGCCCTTTCACACAGATTAAAATTTAAAATTATTTAGGATACGACACGCCTCCATATTTTCCTCCATTTCTGGCCCCAACTCTCGCACTATCCACAAATGTCGACATGGATCAAACCTAAGGGCACTTATCCACAACAAAAACACGATCATCTTCACCAATCATACGGCTACTTGGTGGTTTCAACCATGGACATTAGTTGAAAGAATGTCCCTGAAAAGAATTGAAGAGTGTTTCCAGAATGGTACTAGATGATAATAATTTTAGATTTCCAGGTTTTCAACTGTTCTATTCTATCATAGAATCATAGTTCTATCTATTATTATGTATTGTCATAACACCCCAGCTATGAATGAAACTGTGCTTGCGGTATCCAACAACTTGTCCCATGCCCGTCCTACAGTGGCATTTTTTTTTACCTGCTGGTACTTCAATGATTTTGACCACCAAACATGATCATGTTTGATGATTCAGTACTGGGTGGTTTCCCCCACTTTGTGCAATTCACTAACCCACTGCCGGGGTGAACTAACCTACTTCCTAAGCTGTGTGAGCCGCCAAATATGGTCGGGCTTACCCAAATATCCAGACAGCAGCCAGAAACTTGGTTCACGGTATGGCTTCCGTTCTGTCTTTTTGATTTTGGTGATGAAGTCCCAATCTGTTGTTGACAATTCCCCTGGTAGAAATATACCGCAAGATCCAGTCCTGATTCCTGATGTAAGGCCAATTTTCACTCTCCGAGGTTTTACCAATTGGACCCAGCCTTATTTCACCAGCAGCTGCCCACAACGGCCGTTTCACCGCCGTCCGGCTTGCTTCGCCAGCGCCGGAAATCCGACAGTGTGTGATCCCACGAGAGGGGGCCATTCCGGGAACCCAAGTCGGAGGTACCTACCATATATAAGGCCTATGTAAGGGCTATGTAAGGGGATATACCACCAAAATATGACCTTATATGGTACAATAGCTTCATTTTAGGATCTTGGAGATCTCCCATTGAAATACTAAACTGAGGTTTTGTTGAGGGTGGTATCATGAAAATATTTCAGGGAAGGGATCATGTTTTTTTAAATGCTTCAACTGTAACCAGCCCCTGGCAATGGAAAAACATTGCTGTTCCAAGTAAACCATCTGTCATGGGCCATTTTCAATAGCTATGTTAAAAACAAACTACCCTCCGGTCAACGTTGACATAACGAACTGGAAAGATTTACAATTTCTTTTATGGGAAGGTCCACTATTTCGACTTTTCGACTGGGCCATTTTCAATAGCTTTTCGTATGTTTACCAGGCCGGGTAAAGGGATCAAAAGCAGGATCATCCCAGGAATCCATGCTGACCCTGGCGCTTGGTGGTTGAGCCCTACCCCTCTGAAAAATGATGGAGTGAGTTCGTCAGTTGGGATGATTATTCCATTCCATTCCCAATATGGTGGGAACGTCATAATCCAGCCATGCTCCAAACCACCAATCAGTTATATATAATTATAATATATATATATTTATTTATTTATTCCATTACCAGAGGGTTAATCACCATTAAATCACCATTAAGACTCCTTACCACCATTGGTTTCCATACTCGTTATGTTCAAACCAGACGGCTTTTCGCCATGAAGTTCGTTCGCGCCGCCTGGGGGATGATCTCTACGAGAAAAACCCCCATCGAAACAACACCCCCAGGGCCTATGGTCCCAATGATGTGGTTAAATATACGTGGAAATCTCCGAAAAACCCATGATGACATGGTTTCTGGGGTGTTTCAGATATAGGGCGAGAAACAAACTAGGAATTATAATGGTATATAGTGGTATCCATAGATTTTGTGATACATCTACCCTTCGCTAATCTGTGGCTTGCAGGAAAAATCTAGTTAGATCTTCTCAGCTATAAACCTCCATCCGGGAAACAAGTTGATTTTTTGGATGGAAATTTTGTAGCATCATACTGTATCTCACCAAATTCATGGTGCTCATGGTGCTCGTGTCATAGTGTAATGCCTTCTTCTTCTTCTTCTTCTTTCCTGGCCTTGCACTGTTTCACTGGCAACTCATCGTGCATGGCATGTTTAAACTCCATGATTCTTCATGCGACTGTCCGGTGCTTGGACGTGGTGAATTTCAGTTCAAAAGGACAATTCATCCAATTCATCCCATCGTCTGAAGTACCCTCTGGTGATTTACAAATGAAAAATGGTGATGTTCAATAGTTATGTTCAATTACCAGAGGGTAATGATATCGCTTAAATGTACGGCAAAATTCAAGAACCCTAACCCCGAAAATCGAAGACTTCGCCATGATAACGGGAGACTTCCCTGCTGGTTGGCTCCCCATCGGCGAATGGCTGGATACTCGTAGCTCCAAAAAAAATCAGATCACTGGCTAGATTCAAGTCATTTATGGCAATGAACATCATTGAACTGGACCAATTTTGGGATATGTTGGGTATGATTCCCCATATGTTACCCATTATGTGGGCCAAGTTTCCGTCCAACAAAAAAAACACATGGCACACCTTGGGGGACTTCCGTCCGCCGAAGCTACGCGCTACGCTTGTCGCGTCTGCGAAAGACCAAGCGGGAAGATGCTGTGAGTTGCAACTTCCACAAGCAAGAAACTTTGAACAAGTTTAAATGTGGTGAATATACATCATAATTGATATAAATTGATCATTGATATAATATGTATAAACCTGTTCATTGATGTAAATTGAACGTAGCAGTACATATACACAATATATAATTGCATCTACGAAAATCAAACAGATGATATACCCTCTGGTAAACTAACATAGCTATTGAACATGGCCATAGAAATAGTGGATTTTCCCGTTAAAAATTGTGATGTTCCATGGCTTCGTCCATATCTTCCCCTTGGAGCGGCTTCCGCGCTTCCGCGGACGATCAGGACGGCGCCACCTGGAGATGCAGCAGCACACTGATGTCATCCGATGCGAAGAATCGTGGTCAATCGTAGGTGATTAATAATGGTCAATCGTTGGTTAAGAATGGATGACAATAATTGATAAATCCTCTCAACTACTATCCCCAGACCCTAGGAAACTTCATTGTAGACCCTGGATCTAGGGTCTAAAGTGGGGTCTGGAATGATAAATACCTAGGTGATTCCAGAAACATAACGGAACCATG
>Ga0126342_10002683_pt1 | contig 28244 bp, 30 predicted proteins | sample Cyp1metagenome_FD_92528 | JGI IMG/M metagenome (GOLD analysis project Ga0126342, IMG submission 92528) | Coral microbial communities from Lord Howe Island, Old Settlement Bay, Australia - Cyphastrea 1 metagenome | ecosystem: Host-associated > Invertebrates > Cnidaria > Coral ... | reverse complement strand
AACCGTGAAGTGAAAATACAGCTGTGCGGTTCTAGGCTTGGCCGCGTGCCATGTCAGTCAAAATTGCAACGAAAAATGCAGGTACGTCCAGCTGGCCAAGCTGGATATCCCATTTCACTGGTAGCTTCGTCGGACACAGTCCCAGTGAAATGCTGTGTCCCCCTGCATTATTTAAAAAGGGAGAAGAGGGAAGAAAAAAGAAGAAGGAAGTTTTACATCTATCCAGATGTTACACACACACATATATATATATACATGTATACTACAAATATTTATAGATATTTAAGATACAAGATGATTTGCCCAAGACAAATGGACTGCATCTAGATGGTACATAGATTAGCTATACCCTTCCCAACTATTGATTTTGAATGACAGCCTGTGATGCCCTCCTTAGGCCAGATGGAGCCCAGTATGAGGGTTGCTGGTTGGAAGCTCACACCTCCTTGGTGTCTGGTGGGCTTTGCCTAAGATAAGATATACACACATTGAACATGTGTATGTATATATATATACATACTGTATGTATACATGCACATATGTACATAAATGATAAATGTATACATGTATATATTCCTATTACGTTGTTTGTAGTTTTATGTGCAATTGTATCATATATGTGTGTTGTTATATGTATATATATATAGCATTCCAATTGGTAGCAAATTTGATAGGCAAAGTGATGATGAACCATTGAATTTTGGAGGGCAGCTCATTCTTGATGCTGTTAACTATGATTTTGCTACCGGCCACTGGAAAATTGGGAAGGTCCAATAGCTCAGCTTCTGGGTCTCCATCTCAGATCTCCTATTTCTTGTCGATTGGCCGTGCTGCATCGCCGGCCGCGCAATGGCAGCACCTGAGGTATGGTCGATTCAAGTTCCCTGATGGATCTGCAAGGCCCTGAGGTGACTGGGTGACATCAAGGAGGAAACCCGTGGGAGTTCCAAGGTCTACTTGGGCCAATGGCGTGGAAACCGCTTTCATGGTTTGATTCCTCAGTATCCAGCACGGCACGGACATGCAGGAAAGTGGTTGATCCAGATGGGATTCTCACAGAATGTCAAGTGGTGTGCATAGCGTTTTGGGTGCAAGGGAGGTGTCACAGGGTTTTTTCAGGCACAGCCAACAGCCCAACAGCAGCCACAACTCACCAGCAGGTGATGCTCGGCCAAGGCTATGGAGCTCACTATTTGGCGGATGGATCATCCTACCATGGGGAGTGGGTGTGCGACTTAGACATACTTAGACTTAGTGGAACTGAGGCTTCAGCCGTTCAGCCCCTATTTGGATATTTAAGAGGGTTGGTTCCTCTTGTGTTGACTGATATGTCAATGATATGTCTGAATATAACTTCATTTGCAGCCCACTTTGGATGCTTGAATTTCATCTGAATGGGCTACCAAATTCCTGGGTCAATGGGTTTCCCCATTTTGGTTCCTGATGGGTCGTGGGCTCCCCCTTTCGTAGCTGGATTCTTGACGGGAGGTTCACGGTCATCGAGATGGTGTTGGCGTAGAAACCTGCACCTTGGCTGCACTTTTGGGCGGCCATAGCCCCTATCCGCCCTATCCCCAAACAATAAATGAGCCATGGAAAAAATACCATTGTTAGATGGGTTATTAGAGGGAATTATTCTACCTGGCTAATGGCTATGCGGGATGATAACCCATATTAGATTAGGGAAACCTATCAACCAACTGGTACAATGAGATGGGGTAGGGCTATTTTTGGTGTCTTGAATGAACAATTGTTCCGATTGGGTCCGCGCCCCCCCTGAAAAGAAGGCGTTTCCCTTGTCTATCCAGGTTCAGGGATTTGATGCAACACTGTAAGAATTGAGTTTGAGTGGTCGACTGATTGTTTTCGTGCTCATATCTCTATCTCAGCCCGCTGCGTTTTCATCATGGCATTGGAGCCTAGTGCTGATGCTTCAGATCTATTGTGCAACCTGGCGGCGTGCGAACAGCTTCTGACAGATCTGCTGAATGATGAGAAGCTCTTCCGGAGTGATCCGGTGAAGCAACTCCGAGGTGTCGTGCTGCTTTCAAATATTGTATGTGCATGATGATACATGCAGACACACGCACACACACACACATCGTTGTAATTGATTATATTGTATTACAATTGATCTTTAATTGATTATAATTATACTTGATTATATATTATATATATTATATTATGTATATACATTACATATATGTTCAAGCATGTTTATCAATTATTTTCAATTTTCATCCTGGGCTCAGATGGTAAACCAGGTTTGGTCACCCAGCTGGCAGTCAAGTTGTGGAAAGGCAAGCCGCAGAGCGAAGTCCCTCACGGCGACCGGACACGCCAGACACGTCCCAACTGCAGTGACCCTGAGGGCACTGAGGGCATTTGTGAGGTGAAAGCTGCACAGTTCAGTCGATTACTCTACACCAACCCTGTGTGCATTCTGAGCTCCTGCAACGAACGGTTGCAGCGGAATCTAATGACCATTAGCTGGCTAACACCTCTGGATAATCAAGGCCGCTTGATGTGTTCCATCAACAAACGTCGGCACTCTGCTGCAGGGGTTCTTCATCACAAAACCTTCGTGCTCAACGTCCCCCCTGCGAACCTGGCAGAAACGCTTCTAGCCATCGGAGCCTGCAGTGGTGAATCGGTGGATAAAGTGAAGCGATTTTCGGCCCCTTTGGGTGGATATTGCCGGCCAGGCTGGAAGTCTTTGACTTGGCCCCCTGAACAGCCGGAGGACTGCCCTCTGGTCCCAGATGGTCCCAGTGTGCTTTCCATTTTACAAGGACCAATGATAATCCCGATAACTCCCGATAACTAGCCATACAAATCCACCAATCTTGGAAATCTTGGCATCGGATGGCCGAACGAACCGGAGGATCTTCCAATCTTCGCCGTCGCTGGTTGCATCGCCCACTTGGTGCTCCAGCTCGAGGCGGACGTGACGGCAGCATCGGGGCAGGACGCCCATCATGTCTTGGTCTGCAAGACCTTGGCGGCATACGTCCGCTGCAGCCACTGGGATGGGAAGATCTTCTGCCCCAAAGACCGGCAGCAGCCGTATTTGACCTTTTTTGGGAGCCAGACCTTTGGTGTGGTGCTGCCAAAGTGAGCATAGTGAGCCCGGCGCTTCCAAGATGTTTCGAGATGATCGAGATGTTTCAAAACAAAGTTGCTTGGCTGCTGAACCCCAGAGCCAGAAGAAACTTCAGCTTGACAAGGTCCATGGATGCCGTGACCTTGGGCACCATCGGAAGGGCCAGTAGATGGAGATTTGCCTGGGAGATCAAAGAATTTCCCTGCAGAGCTTACAGAGAGATGAAGGCTGAAAAATATGGCACCGGATATGAACAAATTTTTGGTTCAAGTTCAATGTTACTGTAAATCATGTTAAATCTCGGGCAGGCAGGATGAGCAATGTGGTAAGCCGATCTCCCTCCCATTGGGGAGGGGTTATACAGTTGATGAAAGTCATTACAGTACAGTGTATTACAGTATATTACAGTTGAGTCATGGAGGGTGGTTGATGGTTTTGGGCTTTACCACAACCTACTAGTACAGTAGATTTCCATTATGCCCCCATTCAATATTCACATTATATAGAGTGTATGGTTTGTCTTATGCCCTCCATTCTTGATCGTTATTGTTGGTGAAAACCACATGTATCGTTGGACCGAATTATCATAGCATGAGATCACCATTACCTCTTCCATCTTGCAGCCTTTGCCAAATGGAGCAGCAAATGGCATTTGAGAGGCAAGTCCTGCTGATGACAGCGAGAGAGAGAGAGAGAGAGAGATGCATTGATTTTATATGCACACAAAAGCACATACAAGATCAACCAAAGATCATCCAAACACACGCACATGCATATATATAATTATACATATATACATAACATATCACTTAATCACTTATTTATATGAGATAGATCAATGCAAAACACCGTTGAATCATGTTGAATCATGATGCTCCCTTTCCTTTTGAGAGACTTCCCCCAGCAGCGAGTTCCCGTTTTTCGTGCCGCCATGCGACCTGCGACCCTTCTGTGCATCCTGATCCTGGTCCAAGTTGTAGCTCCAGTGCTTGTGGCTAAGCTGATATCACCTGGGGTCATTTTGTCAGCCAGTCATTGGGCACTGCCATGGCCTGCCATTGACTCATGATTATCTCATGATGTGCAAAACCATGCAAGATCTATTGTGTTTTTGGACGTTTGGGGTGCAGTTTCCGAAACAACTGTCAATTTGGATCGACTCAAGTGGTCCAGGAGTCGTTCACCTCGATCTCGCGACTCTTGGCATGATCTGAATCATATTCCCATTTTGGTCAACACTCATATTAGGATGGATCCACCGGAAAATTCTTGGACACCCAGCTGCAGGACCCGCCTGGAAGTCGCCAGCTCAACGCCAAAGACCGCGCAGTCGCGCAGAGACAGAGGGAGGGGTTTCTTGGCGCGGCCATTTGGGCTACCATAGGGCTGCAGAATGCTGCAGATGCCACAGAGATGGGAAAAAAATGTCGACTATAATCACACATGCAGACAGATACATGTGCATGTGTGTGTGTATGTGTATATATATATATATACACACCAGTTTAAATGAATTTGCATGATCATGCATGATTAGCCAATGGCTAATGAGGTGTTTAAATCATTGTAAATGTATATGCACTACGGGGAGAGATCCCTTGCGGGATGACCTTGGCCCCAGCGGCATCAACGCTGCGATGAACAGTTGGTCAGCCCCCCAAAGACGGATGATTCAATGTGATTTAGTACCAACAGATAGTAAATTACCATTAACATCCATTATCATCCATTAACAGATTTAGTATTGACATGATTTAGTATTATCAGATCAACATCACCAGCCATTTTATGTCTAAACATGTCCAGCCAATACCAGGCACTTGTCCATTGAGTCCATTGGTACCTTAAGGACTTGACCCATAAGCCCGCTGGGCATTTTGCCAAGGCTCCTCTGCCGAAATATGTGGAGATTTCGCAGGATGCGCTGTTGGCAGCTGCTGTGGTCCAGGGGAGGATCTCAGGCGAAAATCAGGGTAGCCTCGGGTTCAAAGGTCAACTGGGATAACTTGGGAGATGACGTCTGATACCGACTCGGAGTAGGGCTGACATGACATGATGTTAGATTGATATTACGAGATTGATATTACCATAATATATAATATAGATATATATATAATATATAATATATATAATATATATAATATATATAATATATAATATATATATATAATAAATATATATATATATCATATATCATCATTTTAACCTACATTAGCATATTTTTTCCAACAGGAACTTTATGGGGTTCCCAAGGAAAGATGCCGTGCCGATGCTGCTGGACTCAGGCTTGGGCCGAAGTTCGTGGCTGCACCTATCAGAACATCCCGGAGTGGATGGGTTTTGCTTCAACGGATCTATCATAATAGTGATAATAACCTTGATATATAATGGGATTTGATATTAGTCATAATGCTTCATATAAGTGGATGGGTTTTGCAGATATCATAATTGGTCTGGCATGACTTATCATGGGTTTAACATCATTTATAGTGATGCATCTCATGATTTATTACTTATTGATTTCATGATATGCCAATATTTAATCCATGATCATTATAAATAAATAGATTATTGGCATCAATGATCATTAGATACATATATTATCCATGATATTTACCCTCTGGCAATTTAACATAGCTATTGAAAATCACCATTTTTAATGGGAAAATCCACTATTTCTATGGCCATTTTCAATAGCTATGTTAGCCATTACCAGAGGGTACCAATATTTTTTCCACAGAAAATCGCCCGTTGGTTCCAGATCCAAGCCCAGTTCACATGGAAGGCGCGCCCTTGGAAGCCATCGCCAGCAAGGGCAGGACGGCCCTGGCCTGCGCGGCTGCTCCTCGGTCGGTTGGGACAGCCGAGTTCAAAAGAACATACCAATTTTCAGCAATTTTCACCATGATTATATTATTAAAATTACTGTATCTTAAATATGTATATGTATACACATATATACATATATATATACATATATATATATATGTATATATATATATATAAATATGTGTGTGTGTGTTTATTGGTGTTTTAATGTTCGTATATTGTGTTGCTTGTCGCCGTTTCCTTGGATTTGCACCGTTGCAGCCCATTCTTGGGGACATGTAACCCGGTTGTTTCAACCAGCAGAGAAGCCAGCTCCAGGGGGTCGAGAGTCAAATTGGGATGGTTTATATTGGTTTTTATTTTGGCTTTACCTCACCGATCAACTTTCTTGGGTGATTGATTGTTCAATTTTGTTCAACATGAATTATAATCCATTGCCCATAGTCACGAGTCAACACTTTTTCAGTGCCGTTGAGGGGACAGTGTGCCTGGATGCATTTGGATGCCCATGGGTTGGCGACATCAAAAGATCACACCACGGGCCGGCTTCACTCGTCCGAACATGGTACTCTCTGCGATGCTTTACGCTTTGCGCTTTTGCGCTTTTGTGTTCCATCGCATCACGTAGATCGCATGATATATATATAATATATATATAATATATATATATATATAATATATATAAATATATTACGTATGTACAAGTATACATATACACATACATGTGCATCTACATGTATATTTACATTAATTTCTACCTGTATTCGATCGATTGCATGACATCGCATGGTTTACAGTTTCAAGAGATTGGTCCGTTTCCTTCCTGGGATTCTGCAGCCGAAGGTGGTGAACGATGCTGACAGTGCTCAACTTCTACTGGAGGCCGGCGCTCAGTTGGAGGCCATTGATGACACTGGCAGGACGCCCTTGGCCCTGGCTGCGGCTTATGGCAATCTGGAAGCTCCGGTTCATGAGATGATTTGTATGCGTTTTTTAATTGATGTCTCATGATTCATGATTCTTCATGTTTTTTCTGTGGTGGGATGAATTATTTTCCAATTTTTGGGATTGATGGCGGGTTATAGAGGGGTAGCCTTTTGTTTTTTGCCAACCCATAGTATCCAATAGGTGGATGGTAGCAGATGTGATGTACCAACCGGCCCTCCCATTGTTCCCATAAGAATATCCTTCGAATCCCCCAGAGAATTGCCAGCCGTACCTGACATTGAGATACATGGAGCATTTGGGGTATGTTGATGGCAGCAGAAATCATTGGCAGATTCTCAAAATACGGAACTCCAGAATGCCATGGTGTAATTGAATCATCATCTTCATGGCCATTTGAAAATTGCCACCGGGCATCCCCCATTTTGAGACACACCAATATGGGAATGATGTGTCGTTTCCACGCATGAAAGCTTTCCACCCCAAAGAAACAAACAAAAACATACAACAACGTTCAACATTTCGAGCCAGAGCCTGTTCCATTGCCATGACCCATTGGTAACCCCTACATTGCATCCCAGCTACCTGCCATCCGTACTTGACCCATGGCAGCCTCCCAAAGATGTGCTTCGGGTTTACGTGGAGTTTGGTGCCAACTTGGAAGCACAAGACAATGGAAAGCTGACACCGTTGCTTTGGGCAGCCGTCAATGGGAATGAAGGTGCCATGAGTGGGTTGGGAACACCACATACCGTCATATGGCTATGGGTCAAAACCCTGGTACCCCTGGTGAACATCAAAATAGCTGCTAAATGGATGTTCATCCCACTAAAAATGGTATTAATAGGTATTGATCCATACCCATATGAATTCATATGATGTGTGACTTAGTTGGGAGGGTATCATGTCATTGATGTGTAAATGCACCAAATGTATCCAAATGTATTGAACTGGTGGATGTCAGAACAAGGCTGCGATCTCAATCCCTCGTAGTAACTCGAGCCTTGTGGGAGTAGCCGGTTCCATGCTTTGCCGCTCAAGCCATTGGTACGTTTGTTGAAGCAATGGCGGCAGATAGTTTGTTGAGGACCTGGCCGACAAGAAATCCATGGGGCACGCTGCAAATGTGTTAACAGAATCATGCAGGTATGGTATGTCTACATATGTTTACATTTACGATGCGGTGATGCCGATTATCCTTTGTTGTCCTTTCTTTCTTTCTTTCTTGCTTGCTTGCTTGCTTGCTTGCTTTGTTTCTTTGTTTCTCTGTTTCTTCCTTTCTGTCTCTCTGTCTCTCTCTCTCTCGCTCCCTCCCTCTCTCTCTCTCTGCCTACACATGCCCACAAATCTACCGCAAAAAGGGGAACCTTCCCATACGCCAAGAGGGATCCATTGGCAGTCCATGTCATGATTTTCTCGCCAGATGTGGTCCGCTTTCTTGTGGTCAATGGGGCCAACATTCAAGCGAAAGATGAGGATGGAATGCCACTCGGCAATATCACTGTACAGATCTAACTTTTCGCGCCTGGTTGAGTAGTCACCCATTTGCGAAATTTTGCGAATAGATTGGCAGGGGTCTAAGTCTGGTGCTGTGGTTGCTGAGCCGGTATCATCCAGAGACGCAACCAACCTCCAAAATCAGGGTGCAGTACCATTCAAGGGGCACATTAATATTGAAGATACAAAGAATTACAAAGATGCACCATTTTAACCCGTACGCACATGGCTGGTTGATCGACACATTCTGATCACTCATGCCAGTGTTAGCCGCAAGCCGCGCCCAGGACTGCATTGGGCCTTGCCACAGTGCTGAAGCGGCAAACGGTTCGGGACTTTCTGACCGAGGCGTTTGTGGATGAAAAACCGACTGAGAGAGATGGGTGGTTGTCAAGGTAGTAGCTGGGGTATACACACCACATGAATCCACATGATACGTCTCAATCAGGAGACAACATATGACAACATCATAAAACACAAGCAGTTGGATGCATTCAATCCATTTCAATCCCATCCACATCCTGAATAATCTGAATACACACTGACTCCTGGAATCATCCTTTGGCGTTGCCAGTTGTCCTGTAATTATATAAGTGGGTATAATGCAGTTGTCTATACATATATAATCACACACACATATGTGTATATATATATACATATTATATCTACTCTCTCTCTCTCTCTCTATGCACCTAATGTATATATCAATTATATAAAAGACCCTGCTAGCTTCTTTTTTTCAAAGAGCTTCAAGTTTTGTCGCTGCAGTTCTGCAGGCCGGCGCCGGCAAAAAGACTGCCTAGACATTCCAAGGAAGCAGTGGCTCTGTCAGTTGGACCACTCCATCTTCCAGTCTCACTGCCAGTGAACCACTGCTGAAGGAGTTTGGCACAGACCAGTTGTGACACCAGTCGCTTCGGGTATCTAAATAGGTCCGATGCAGTGGAACTGCTCGGCAAATTCGCATCAATCTTTAATTATTTGCCCTTCTGTGCGGCAGGATAGTCTGCTGTTGTGGACACGCTTCAATGTGATGCGCACACACGATGCAGGGGTAGGATTCTGTCATGGAATCTCACGTTCCAACGCAGTGAAATGTGGTGCTTGCAGTTGGGACAGCTTTAAGGGGCACTCCTATGCAATGCGAGTCTCCCAAGATGAAACAGGTGAATTTTTGGACACCCAACTTTGTTGCAATGACTGGTCACACCCTCCGGTGACCAAACATAGTGCGATGATTTTCGCATGTTTTCCCAATGAATTTCCCATTTATAAGGGATTTCCCGGGTAGACATGTTTGATTACTGGAGGAGTCTCCACATTCTCCAAGGTTCAACAAATGACTATGGCCCAGCCCGAAGCTCAGAGTTTGGTGGGAAGCCGCAAATTCCACGGATGAATCATCAATAATCATCCTTGTCCTATTGAAAACTGCCATAAATGGGGGTAATTATACAACAAAGCCTTGAAGCAACTTACAGTGTTACAGGTTTGGTATGACCAGATGATGCAAGACTGCAAGATATGGCATGCCTGTGTCCACAGGGGTCCACCTACTGGGGCGAATTCTGCCGAGGGCAGAAGGCGGGACAGGGCAAACGTGAATTCATCTATATTCATCTTAATGCTTGGACAGATTCTGATCCCATCCCAGGAGGGTTTGGGCATTGGAGAATGGGATGAAGGCAGTCGCTATGTGGGCCAGTGCGATGCCCAGCTTTGCCTCAAAATTGGTCCAACGGGCCCATAGGTTTTCCCTATGCCATCCGCCCATGGAGTTTTCCCAGGTGGCGCGCGGGCATCTCCTCGGGCTATGGTGTCCTGACCTCCCAGGGCGGAAAGCGCAGCTTCCGCGGGCAGTTTCTGCACGCCAAGAAGCACGGCAGAGGAATTTTCACATGGCCAGATGGCAGTGCCGACCTGAGGGAGAAGACATGAGAAGACCAAGGTTTGGATGGGGGGAACATTTTGATGTTTTTTTTTTGGGGGGGGAGGTTTGGGTTGGTTGGGTTTGGTAGGTTGGGTAGGGTTCTGTATAAAAAAGATTGCCAGGTTAGATTTGCAGAGCGTAGACTTTGGCATTCAAGGCATCTTGCTGGTTATTTCAGGATTGCGACTGTCTAGGATGGTTGCATGAAATTTTTATCCATCAGTGGATGGCAGCAGCTTCTTCTTCCAAGGCGAACACCGAGGGCATTACCAGCTTGACGTAGCCTCTGGCTTCGGAACCTTTAGCTGGCAGGGACCCCAAGGTTTTGTGGCTTAAAAGACTGTCGAATTCCACGGAATATTTGCTGCGGGCAGATGCAGCTTGTGCGGCCAGCCGATTTTCGGGCTCCAAATTTTAATCCAGATATATCATGATATATCTAGATGCATATCCCATGAGTGACAAATTGGAGAAACATGTAACATGCTATGAACCATGCAGGATGTTTCTGATGCATCAGTGTTGGCCAGTGTGGCAGCCAGGCCCGACAAGAGTGAATACCATGGCTTCTGGAGGAACGCACGGATTTCAGGCTCGCCAAGGGTTTACAAAGCGTTGGTTACCACCACATTCAGAGCCCTGCCATGAGACTGTCATCCCAGGATGTGGTGGAGTCTTTGTGGATGCGGATGGACACATCGGGCCACTACCGCCGGGACTGGCGGATAGCCTTCATATCCCCGTGATGGAGGCTGGGAACTCATCCTTTGGCTTCTCTGGAGGCTCTGGAGAGCCTGTAGTGTGCTCACAGTTGTTGAGTGTTTGGGGCTGATGCCCGTCTTAAGCTCTGGTTTATTTAGCCCGGAGATGTCATGCAATGTCATGCACTATTTTTAAATCATCCTATTTCATCTCATTTTATCCTGGACATTGCCCCTGGAATGGAGGTAAATTACAGGTATGTAAATCCAGACTGCTGCAGCATTTTCTTGGTGCATGCTGCCGTTGCGTTTGGGCCCAGTGGTATGGTTGTTCCCCGCTGATCCCAGCTGACACGCGCAAAAAAGGGGACCATGCCACCTGCACAGCTGCCCGGCTGAAGGGTGGAGCCTCACCAAACATGTCCAAAACATAGGGTTGGCTGGGATGGGAACTTGCTGACTCCTGGCTGGCATTTTGAGGTTTTAGATTTCCCGGTGAAGGTAAATTTTCAATCTTATAGTAGCACAGCAAGTAGAATTATGAGCACCTGCAGTTCCATAAAAATGGGATAAACTAGCGGATTTTGGGAGCGCGCCAAGTTGGGGCATGCTATTTGTTTGTTTGTTTTTTCCTCTCTCCCTCCCTCCCTCCCTCCCTCTGCAAGAATTTCATGCCACAACCCTGGGGACCGTCCTGCCTCCCAAATCTCAGTCATGCAGTGATCCAGTCATGCGGTTGCACCCGCACCTTGCCGAGGTTGTCACTAGCCAACATCAGCACAGTACTCCAGACGTCTGCTAGCTCAGTGTCAAATGCCAGGATCCCATGCGTTGCAAATCTTTGCAACTTATCAGGATGAGATGCAACATATGTAAGTGGAGCATAGTGGAGCAATTATCCAACTTAAATGGCTAAGGGTAGCCGGGTAGTCATTTCGATTTCGCAATCTTTTGAGTGGCCCAAGACAGACTGTCTGTGCAATGCGGCATGCCCAGGTACGAGGGGCGTGACAAAACCGCACGGTTCATTCAGTTTGCCGCGCGCTTCATTGTGGGACTACTGGCTCGTGTCTGCTGTCTGCAAGTGATGTGCGCAGCACTTTCCTTTCAAATGCCAAGAATTTCCAAGAATTGTCGCGAGAGTTGTCCAACCATACTCTAGATTCTCTAGAAAACTAGACCATGAACTGGTGGATTGCACAAAGAAGCATCAATTCCCTCTACACACGTCTATAAACAACAATAAACCATTTGCATCCACTGCTGGCTCTTGGTTTCCCACGTTTTCTCTGAAACAAATTTCAAGCATTGAAGTTAGTTTGATTTGCTCCATATGTCACATATATTCACATATTCTTCCCATGTTTTCCCATGGTTTCCCCATGCTTTCCCCATGTTTTCCTCCCGTGGCTGAGCACAAAACCAAGGCACGGGGAGATGCGGTGCTCCGCTTCCGCGAGGAAACGCGGAAGCTCTTGGCCGCCATGACTGCAGCACGAAGAACATTTCGTTTGGGCAGCCACTGGCAGCGAAAAAAATGGTGAGATTCACCCTTTATGGTGAGAAAGAACTACCATTTTTTGGGGGATGGTGAAAATATAGAACACCATTTTGCTGGATATTTATTTATGGTCAAATTCTGATTCAAATTGGGGTTTAGAATTGGGTTTGCCACATTTCTAGTTGTTAGCTGTATAATGCGAGCCAGTTCACGATCATTTTTGAGTTTTCACTACATGTTTTCTTCTTGAAGTTCTCAACTAGTCACTAGTCTCATGTAAGCTGGTCGCTCTGCTCAATCTAGGGTGAAAGACTTGCTGACCCTACCAGCTGCAAACCAACTCATTTTAGCCAAGTTGGTTGCCCTGAACCAAAAAAGTGAAACGTTCCGAGTTTTGACCATCCAAAATGAAACCCAAGCTTTTGCGTTTTCGCCCATTGTTTGACCGCATTGTCTGAACTCCCCCACTTTCCAATGAGGAGAAACAGCCAACACTGGTGGAGTCCCTACTTCCAGTGACTCCATTGTGTCAACTGAGGAGAGCTTCCAGTGATTCTCTCCATGACCGCTGACCAAACATCCCTGTGGGACAAAGTGTTGGAGCTCACACAAAAGGCAGCGGTGAGTGGATCAAACATCATGGCTTCCTGTCAACTGCTATCCTCCATTTTTCATGTGGTTTTCAGTTTGGTTCACTTAATGTTTGGGTTTCCAGATGTTTCCAGGTTGGTTTACAACTTTGATTGGTCGTTTATGACGTTTTTCCAGCCTTTTGCCCTGTGGGCGCGGTCTCCAAATGTTTCCCCAATGGGTATCTCCAAAAATGGTGGGATAGCAGTGATGGACATGGAAAAGGAAATCATCACCAATACAACAATTATTCAGACGGGGATCTGAAAGAGTATGAAATACACTGTACTGTTGGCAGGTTCGGCTGAGGCAGAAAACACTTTGGCCTCGGGGCATCCTGATTTTGGGAGGCACCCAGTTTAGAAAATCGTTGGTTGTCCCGTCATGTACTGGCTTGACTAAAGGAAAAAGGTGCAAAACATCTAGGACTCTGCTGGTTCTGGTGATTTTCCCCATCAGTTCAATCCATTTCAGCCGCATCCATTCAGCTTTCAAGCCTTCAGGCTGCCCTCGTGATATACTTTGTCGTGGACCACGTGGGATGGTGGAAGCAGGTGCTCTGATAATTATAGGGGGCTTGCAGGTGATTGAGCAGTTACTAAAGGACACATGGTAAATTGTAAAATATGGTAAAATAAAGTTGGTATGGTTTTCTATTGGGCTTCATGAGCACCACAGTACAGTACAACATTCAAAATTCCAGTTCCTGCACTAACTTCGCAGGTTCACCGTGGGGTGAAGAGTGGCTCCAAGACCATCCAACTGGGACTCAAGTGGCTGGCCATTTCCAGTTTCATCTCTGTGTGCCTGGGCGTGACGCCGAAGTTGATGCTAGAAACGGGATCGGATAAAGGATATAAAGGATGGTTCATGCATTTAAGATCAGAGGAGACAAAGGATTATGCTGGTATTGGCATTGAAACATCTGGACTCTGTTTTATTCATACCTCCGAATGATAAACATTCCGATCAAGAGTATTGGATTCGTGATGATTGGTTCATTTTGGCATCCTGTCTAATAGTTTTATCACTAGCAGGATGGGATCATGAATCATCTAGGTCAATGTTCTAAGCTGTTTCGGAATCTGGAGCTCCAGCTCAGGCGATAGTGGCCAACACCCATATATAATGGTTCTCACTATATACCATCTGGTTATTTAACATAGCCATGGAAAGATCCACCCATTTTCGATAGGTAAACCATCTATAAATGGGTCATTTGCCATGGCTATGTAACAAATAACCAGATGGTATATGTTAGTAATTGTTTGTAATACCGGAACTGTTAGTAATTGTTTATAGAGGATTTTCCCATTAAAACCTCCATTTATAAGGGATTTTCCATGGCTATGTTACATAACCAGATGGTATATAGTGGGAATTTGATTCGCACCCGTTATCCCAGGGCCATCGGGCTGCGAAAGCTGAAGGATGATTCGGAAGGCACCGAGTCGAAGGCGGGGCCCACCGGGCGATCTGCGGAGGCACTTAAGGGTTGGATCATAAACGGCGAAGGTATCTGGTGAATTCCTAAGCCCGTTTTTTTTTTTTTTAACATGATAGACCATAGATGATATATGATGATATTAAATAATCTATGGTCCATATCTGGTGAATTAAAGATATTAAAGTTCCCTAAGAAAGGATGATCCTTTCTGAATAGCTCTGTCAGAAGCCCTTTTGACTAACCAGTAGACCCCATTACAAAGTGGGCTGAAGCACCAGGTGCTGAGATGAAGCCTGACGGTTTTGTGGTTTTGGGTATCCCACCAACATAGGGAGGGGTACATAACATGGGCATCAATGGCAAGTGTTTTCCACAAAACCGTTGGGCATTACAGACAGCAATGGGATATCAGCAGCTCTTACGGGTATAGACCGTATAGAACGGTGAAAAGTGATGTCTATCCTAGCAAGTTGACCTTTTCGATCTTTTGCTGGGGTTGCTGTGTACATCCACTGTATAAATATATGTGTTTGAAAGTGCGGTGCCTCGACCAATATTGACCATGGCTGTTACTGACCAATATAAACCACAGTTCCGGTATTACTAACAATTACTAACATATACCCTCTGGTTATTTAACATAGCCATGGAAGCCATGGCCCATTTATAGATGGTTTACCTATTGAAAATGGGTGGATCTTTCTTTCCATGGCTATGTTAGTCATAACCAGATGGTATACAATATTATACAATAACACTCATTACCCACGACATGTGGCTGGTTGACGGAAGATTCCCCAGACTCCCGAGGCACAGGGCTGGAACATTCTCAGAGATGGCCTGGTGACGGTACAAGCGCTCCACCTCTCCCGGTGGATGGAAATTGGTGCCCTGGATGGATGTCATGCGTCAGCGAGGGTCAGCAACAAAGAGAGCAATGAATAGATGAAGTTATCGATATTTATCGTGAATAAATGATGAATGTGTGAATAGATTGAATAGGTACTAATAGACTTATAGGTATGAAGAACAGGTAAATAGATAATATATTCAGATTTCCCGATGAGCAACCGCGATCTGCCTTGCTTCTAGACCCATTCCAAGTAGGGCAAGATACCTTCCGTCGCTGGCACGGGTAGAGCGGATTTTTTTTGGGTATGGGTCAGCCTCAATTCTTGGCGGACGTAAGGTGATACTGTGGTTGGTGTCTTGGGCTTCTCGCTTGCAAGTGGGATGACCTTTCTGATTGCAGTGCACAGGTGTTGAATGGTGTTGATATTTGGTTCTGATGGGCACCCTGCGATGCGTGACATCCTCTGAGGCATGACTAGCAGCATCATGGATGTCATGCGCATTTGGCCCGAGAAGGAGCCTGCGAAACAGGTGCCTGCAGTCGTCTTCGACGGCGAGCGAATGCCCCTTGGAGCAGTGTCAGGGAGGTATGCAAAGCGTAAATCCATTTCTGATAGGTGACATTTACATACATTTACATATATTCACTTTGTAAACTCCATTTAATTATTTACTCAGTAGCAGGTAACCATGAATTATAGGCATGCATAAATCCCATTTAAGATTTAAACATCGGAGGAAAGCTCATTGATTACAGATCTCCAGTGCTCATCCATCCAACCCAAGGAAGCGGCAGGGTAGCTCTGAATGGCGTTCTGGACAAGCTCAGACCTGCCGACTCCCATGGGCCCGGGTTGCGCCGGCTGCCATTTAGCGAAGCGGAAAGTTTCAGCACCGCGGGTTCAGCGTGTAGCACCATCAGTGGAAACATAGATGACAGCTCTGACTTTTCAGTGGTTCAGTTGTGAGATTAAGCTCCCAACAGCGACCAGTAAGAGAAGTGCATACAGATATAACAATTGATTATACACTTGGCATATCGCAATCATATATATATATATGTATATCTATTTATAATATATATATACGTTTATAATATATATATATATATATTATATATACATATAACATACAATCATATGCATGTATATGTTTGAATTGGTTTAAGTACACATAGATGCAAAAGAATATATGTGAAAGTGGACGCGGACGCGGTGAAACCGCGAGGTCCACAATTTTTATCAAGCGAACCTGTTGAAACGGTCACATTTTGATTTGACCGACCTGGTGTAGGATCGTAGTGTACAGACCTCAATCCCTCTGGTAATTTAACATAGCTATGGAAAGATCCACCATTTTTGATGGGAAAACTCACTATAAATGGCCATTTTCAATAGCTATGTTAGTTTACCAGAGGGTATCTATGTAAACAACGTTCATAATTGTTCATATGGGCGGCATCCGAAGCTTAAGGATTCATGCCCTCCCAGGTGGGTGGTCACCACAATCCCTTGATTGTGGGCCATCTCAGACCCAGCCCAGCAACCAGAGCTGAGCAAAAGCGTGACTTGTTGTGAGATGGTCTGGACTGCTTGGCTCCAACTGTGAAGGGCCGGTATGGCACTGTATGGGCCTGTTGATCGAGTCTTTAAGGGCTTTGTCTGAACCCCCAGTGGTAACATGAGCCGTAAATCCAGATGCATCCAGATGCTGCATCCGAAAGGTCGCAAGCCGCCCTGGCTTAAGGCGTCCGTGGCTGGATGAGATGAGTTACGGTCGCCTGAAACTTTCCTGGGAGCCATGGGGCATTCGGCATCCACCGATCTCCCGCACGGGTCCGAGTCACCCTCACCAAGCAGCTTGTTGTGGGTGAAAGTTCGGGCCGGAAGCAAAGTACAGACCCCGACTACCCTCAATGGGGACAACATCTTGAAGATCTGTCGCTGGCTGCAGGGCAAACCTCACAGCTGGCGGATGTATGTGACCATTTCTGTGGGTCGCGGTCAGGGGCAGACGGAAATCGCGCATGTTCAAGGAGAGGGCTTCAAACATAACTACTTATATAGTTACATCCTATACTATCATATCTATCATATACTGAAGATCAAGGCCTTACATTGTAAGGCTTACATAATATGTCATAGTCTAAAAATGTATTAATCAGTTATATTATATATTGTAGAACACATGGTGCTCCGCCCATTGAAGTGCAACCACCGTTTCATCATGTTTCATCCATTCCGGAGAATCAGGAGATGCCAGTGAGGTGTGTTTCAACCACACCCCCATCCCCTTCACCTTGGAAGACATCGTGGCACACGAGAGTGGCTTGGGGCCGAGGGCCACCTCATCAGCCGCCATGTCCTTAGCCTCCACCCTGTTGGATCGTCGCATCCCCGAGATGACCATCAAGGTCTTCCGGGTGAGGCGTCTATGCCAAGATGCCCTGGTGGGGATGGCACGCTTGCCCATTAGCACCACGGAATTGGTGCCTGGGTGGCTTCAACACACCGTTTTGTTTGAAAAAATCGTTGGGGAACTCTTGAACAAGTTCCTTTCTAAGCCTGAAGTGCTGGCGAACCTCTGGCAAATGACTCAAATGGACTTGTACGTATTGTGGTTTGGGCATGTTCACATCTTTTTTTTCTCACATGTTTGACGCATTGCAGCCCTCTATTCTTTGCACAGAAGCCTCAAACTGACCAGGCAGGCACAAGTCGCGATCACACCATCTCTTTGGAGAATGGCTGTGGCACCATCACAGTGAGGCTGGTGAACCATCCATATCTATTGGAAATCGGGGCCACATATATGCACACACAGATAGTATATATATATATGTGTGTATATATATATATGTGTATATATGTGTATATATATATACCGATTATATACCATACTCCAAACAGAGAAAAAATCGAAACCTGAAAATATGATGTAAATATCACCTACACACGTCCACACCATCCTGGAAACACGTTTGCATCTTTTTCTATATTGCGACCTTTTGCTCCGCTAAGCTCCTTGAGAAGGCGATGGAGAGATGATATGTGCAATGGCAATGTGCATCAACATGTGTAACATTTGATATCATTTGATGTGGTTCCTTTGGCTCCCTTTGTTTGATCCATGTAAGGGGCCTTGTTTTGAACCCCTGTGAGGTGTTCCTTCAACTGTTCCGTGGCGGATTTGCCAAACCTCCAAAGCGTCCTGGCGTATCCCAAGCGTCACTCCTTGGCGAAGTTCGCGCAGGCATTAGCGCAATTGTTGCAAGGCGAGGCCAAGAAATGGCCGTTTGGACCGTTTGAGTAAAACAGAATAGGGATTTGATCATCAAAAATATGGGATTTAACATGATTTAACCATCAAACGGTTAAACATTACCGAATCTAGCCATCAGAAAGTGGGGACTTAACCATCAAAGATGTGGACCAACAGCCGCATGGGGATCTAAATTTATGGATTTCACCAGCCGATTCAAGGAACAAATAGGGTATTTAGCCAACAAACATGGGATATGATGGGAACGAACTGGTAAATGGGAGATTCTTCCCTCCAAGAGACGCAGCTTGGTCGAGCATGACATTTAATTATATACAGTCTAAATTCTATATAATATTTTGAACCACTAGCTGTGGAAATGAGTTGACTGAATATTTGCAGCAGGCCGTTACTATATGGAACAATTTTATAGATCTCCCGGACAGTTTCCCATGCTGAAAGTCTCATAAATTCTGGGACGTGCTGCCGAAATCAGGTGAGGATGGTTTGGAACTCCTAAGACGTGCCCTGCCTCCGGCCATCCACGTCACCGCAGAGAATTCCAAGGAGGGAACGGCGGTGATGCAGAGCTTTCTGGTGTCCCTGTGCAACCAGGTGAGGGGGGTGAAACGTTGACATTGGATCCCACCCAAAAGAATTAGACGGACTACCAGCACATTCCGGTGGAAGAATCTTCCCATGAATTATGTGCAGAAGTCAGAAACAACAACATATACCACCTTTCCCCTCTGTTTTTGAGCCCAAAACTTCCTGTAGACAATTTCATTCTGACCAGTTTGTTTGGTATTTTGTTTGCCACCCCCAGCGCCAGCGCAGGTCAGCATGCTCTCAGAGGACGAGAGCGATGCAGAGGTCATGCAGCGCCTGGCTCCGTTGTCGCGCAGCATCCAGGATTTCATCGCATCGTAGCCTGGCTGGACAGATTATGACCTAGGCATGTTTGATGACTGAGTTTGGATATGAATGGATAAACAAACTTTAAGTGGGTGATTTTTGAAAGTGATTGGCGTGGTCGCAATTGCCTTTATTTGAAGTTCTTTCGGAGTGAGTGGGGGCTGCAAGGGACATTAATTAAGATTACATACAAGCTAGTAACTGTAGACGCCCTTTCAAGCTTCAGATGCCCAGAGTTACTTGATGTTGGTTGTATGTGGTAGGGTGGCATCACGAAGTTCTGGGAGCTCACCAGTGTTGCCCAGCAGATATTGGCATACTGACAGGTTGGGTGCAGCAAAACACTAAATGATTTGAAGATATTTGAAGATATCCGTCTCTGCCGTCTCTGAGCACAAAGAGAGAGAGGGTTGGCATACCCTCTGGTAAACTAACATCACTATGGAAAATCACCATGTTTCATGGGAAAATCCACTATAAACGGCCATTTTCAATAGTTATGTTAAATTACCAGAGGGTATCTCAGGTGTAGCCCCGTAAAAACAGTCTAGGTACACCAGCTCGGATTCTGACGTGGCAGATCTCACAGAACGCTGGCTCTGCGAGACCTTCTCCCTCTGCGCGCGGAAGGCTGGGAATGGACGGAAGCTCGCGTCGATGTCCGGGCCTCAGTGGAATCATGTGGAATCCCATGGAAATTTGGAAGAAAATTTGAGGGGAGATCCTGACACGGTTGGATGGGACACGCCCCGAAGCCTGGGATTTTTAGCATCACTTGGTGATTTTTGTTCCCCCCGGTGTCGCTTGTGGGCTGAGGAACCACTACATGATCAAGGAGTTCTTGAGGAAGGGAGAACAATACCCCGGGTTGGATCATTTGGTCCCTATCGACCCCGATGGTCATTACATCCAGGACTGGGTGAATAGCCCACTGCCCGTGAGACGGGACTATGTTCCGCACGAAGCGATACTGGGCAAGGGCATCCTTGCTGAAGATGATCTTTAAACATTTTTTTATGTGTGTGTTTTTTTAAACGACTTTTCTACTTTCATTATTTTCCCATTGGTATCATTAATCCATATAATCCATGTTGGTCCACTTGGGGAATCCATGTTATCTTTCTTTGTCCAAACAGATGCCAAGCCCCCAATCCAAGGCATGTTTGGCACGGTCTGGCGGGCCATGGATTCGCGGTCCGGACAGTGGTACGCGGTGAAGAAGAGCCATACCTATCGACAGGCCACTGTGGCAAGGGAGCGAGAAGTCACCAATCACGTGCTGATGAATCCGCACCCATTTATTGTGCAGATTTTTGGCAACCACTTCATCGAGAGTGGAACTGGCTTCTCTTCCTTGGTCATGGAGTTTTGTGCAGGGGGTGATCTTCAGGACAAAGTGAATGCAGGTGGGGTGATGTGGACCGATGTGACCTGGGCTTGGGAATGAGTATTAAGATAAATCAAGTCATAGACCTTGTGAATGACGCCCACGCTACCAGTTACGATCTATTCAAATCTATTTAAGTCAAACCTGGTTGTCTCACGTTGTTTCAATCATTCTTTTCCATTCTTTTCCACGCCTTTCAGGGCCATCCTTTCCCCATACAATCACATGCATACACATGGTTATGTACGCACACACATATATATATATATAGCTTGTCTACATATATTATATAATTATATATATATATACACATTATAAATATATTATAATATTATGACACACACACATATATACATATACATATATATATATATATATATAAATAATAGAATGTGAATACATTATAGTTCTGCCACTCCATCCGCTTCCGGAGGTCACCTACTCGGCGAGTATCATTTGCCGAAAGAGGCGTTGACGTGGCTCGCTGAGATCTTCCTTGGTCTCGCTGCTCGGCTGCTGAAACCACCGGCGGTGAATGGGGTGATGGCGTGAAAACAGCTGCTGTTGTTTTTTCATCTTTTTTTCCTCTTCAAACAAACATGGAGGAAGAGCTTTCAAATACTGGAAATGTATTTATATAATTATATATATAGTTATATACATAGTTATATATATAGTTATATATATATATATCAGGTGTTTGTGATTGTATATGATAAAACCAAGTTTTTGGTGCTTTGTTGTGTTTGTGGGCTATTTCGTGGGACTTGAATTTGCAACGTTGGAAGTTAGCATTGCGTCAAAGGCCACGTTCATGTTACATGTTGAAGTCAACACACAGATCCATCAGCGGTTCATTGATGCCCTTGCTGTTGATCCAACACTGCAACGGAACGTCCGGAGACAATTTCCAGAGTATTTTCCTTGCAACCAGATGTATGGTTGTACATGTCTGATCATGTCAGCAAGATGGGTTTGTCTGGGTCCCTGGGTATTCCAAAATCCAGTGGGTTTATCATATTTTGTTCCCAATTCTTTCAACAAATAGATATATTGGGTCCAAGGTCAACCCCAGATGACTTAACCATCATTTATTGAATTGGGGGGACCCAAAATAAGGATGAACCAGGGGTGTATTGGTAGTCTGGTCTTTTTCTTTTTCCATTTTGTTTTAGGTTTATCAGCCATGGCACAACTTGCACCATTTCTGAATAAAGTGGTAAACCTATGTAAACGAATTAGAAACCACCCCCAACATATTTCCATTAAAAAAAAGAACAGCCAATCATCCCCTTAAAATGGATTTACATAAATGGTCGTTATTTACTAAACCCTTGGGTGAATCCCACCGCAAGCATCCGCAAGCCATGCAAGCCAGGAACACTTGCATTTGGTCCTGAGCACTCTGCAGCGCGACCTGAAGCCGCGGAATGTGGTGTTCTCACGCAGTGGCCGGGCGAAGCTGACGGATTTCGGAATGGGTCGAATAGGCCGGCCATGGGTCGATGGGAGAAGGATGGGATGGATTGGAGTGAACTGGAGCCCCAATTCATAGCCTTACTTTTTTAGATGAGTGAATTAGTATGAATTAGTATCATTTATCCAGATGGATAGGATGGGTGGGTAGGATGGGTGGGATGGGAGGGATGGGTGGGATGGGTGGGATGGGAGTGTGCCCGGTTCGTTTCTTGCTAATCTTGTGACTGTCATGTGAAATTGAGGGGGCCGGTGGCAAGTTGCAACGACTATCGGCTAGCAACTGGGGCGGGTTAAAAGGATGTGCTGCTATGGCCAAAGCTTCAACGGAAACAGACGCCTTTTGCGGAGGCAACACAGTCGTTTGCTTGATGGTTTAAAGGTGTCCCAACCCTGTTTTTAAATATAAGTTCATCATTTCTTGGGATGGCGATACCTCGGTTTTCCTCACATTTTATGATATGTTTTGAATGTTTTGCTATGTTTTTTCTACATTTTTCTGCATTGTTGGGATGTTTGGCCCACTTGGGTCATTTCCAGGCCTGATTTCATCCGGGGAGTTCACCCTGCAGAATTGTCCGCCGGGAAGTCCCGCGTATGTCGCGCCCGAAGTGGTGCTTCAGAAACCATACGCATCTCAGCGACGCCATGATGCCACGGTGAGCCCAAAATGGCTTGGTCCTATTGGGGATCAGAAGTATGGCAAGTGTCATGGGGAACATGATATCATGTACCCTCTGGTGAACTAACATAACTAATTATGGACAATCACCATTTTTCATGGGAAAATCCACTATAAATGGCCATTTTCAATAGCTATGTTAAATTACCAGAGGGTAATTGACATAATATAAAATGGCACATACCGTGATAGAATATGATATAACATGGTGATAAGTCTGATACACCATTGGATTTTGGGATGATTTTGCACCTGAAGACGAAGCCATATGCTGTTACTGACGGGCTTTGAGTTCCAGGAGCCCGGTGCAGGCCCGTATTCTTACAAGGAGTCCTTGGCTCGGCTAGCCTTATAGAGCACTTGACGTACTACTGTGTGTATCATAATTATAAAGATAGTTTTATATAGTTATATAAATATTTATTTGTAAATATATAACTACTTGCAATATAGTTATTATTGCACACACACACATGTAAATGTGTGCCTCCTCATGTTTGTTGGTTGTGACCGCTTGTTGGACACATTTTGCCATTCGATCACCCCTTTTTTTTGTCGTGAAAATCTGCGTTCTTAGGACTACAAAGCGGACATCTATTCGTTCGGCGTGGTATGTTGGAACGTGCTGACTGGTGGAATCAAGGATGCTGCAGGAGACTGGTCCACACCGTGCTACCCCTTCTCTGCACACAACTTCACCAAGTTGGCAAACAACTATCGCCTGTTGGACAAGTATGTGATTTGGACAGTTTTGGATACATTTAAGTATGGGTATATTTGGATTTGGTGTATATTGGAGATATCCATTTTTTGTGTCTTTGTTTCTTTGCTTCTCTGTTAGTGTCGGTTCTCCACCCGCCACTACTTTTCTAGTTGGATGGCCTTGGTAAGGTGAAGACTCCGTTGAGGTGCCAAGGGCTTTGTGAATCGCCCGGTTTTCGGTCAAATTTAAGAATCGCCTCATAGAATGCAAAAGGGTACTAGTTTGCAGATTTAAGAGATCTAGATAGATTTAAGCGATCTAGATAGATCTAGATAGATCTGGGTTTTCTTCACACACATGCGCATATGGATATAATCATATACAAAATGAATAATACAAAATGAATATTTGATAAACATGCATGTCTTCATATACTAATACAAATTATAGATAAAAAAATATAGATATTGATATGCATTTTTCATAAACTTTCGTCGAACATACCCTAGGGTAAACTATTTCGAACGGGAAACCAAAGGTTTTCCACATGGTTTTTCCACATCTCTGTTGGTTTACCCCAGGGTATAGCACAAAACGCCATACAACCATATATAACCAGTAATTAGTTGGGGATATTAGATGAAATATGCCTGGTTTCATCAGTTTTCGTAAAACATACATCACATTTAGTTCGATGATTTTCCCAGCTACAAACCTCCATTTATAGGGATTTTCCCACATCCTATTAAAACCCATAAACGCACCATCAATCACCATCTGTTTCCATTAAAAACCATTATCAACCATTAGTCATCAGCATCATGAACCATCATTAACCGCTATTAACATCTATGAGCAGTTGAATGTACCAGCCCCAGACAATAATTGTACAGAACAGCGGTCGCAAAGAACTTTCAAAGAACCTGTGGCAAAAGGGCTACAGTAACGAGAGCAAAAGAACATCTATGAACTATTACTAGCCATTAAAATCCCATGGTTAAACCATTATTGATTGTAAATTCCCATTCAAACACCACTAAAACGCCACTAAAACACCATTAAACCCCATTAAACACCATTAAACACCATTAACCACCATTAAACCCATTTAAACCCCAGTAAACCCCAGTAAAACACCATGAAATCAGCACAGATCCATTCAAAAAGCCAGGCATTCAGCGCGGCCCATGCCCAGCGAGGAGGCCGGGGAACTAGTGCTGGCCTTGACGAAGCCGGACCCGGATCAACGATTGGATCATGGCGGCTGAAGCAAGCGATGGGATGATTTATGGGGAATTTATGGGGGATTTATATGGGATTTATATGGGATTTACTGTACTTTTCCCAATATGATGGGATGATTAGTGAATTATGTGAATTACTGTCTGATGTTGGGAAAGCTAATGCCAGAAACCTACCATGGTATGGGATGGTTTATGACGGATCCATTAGTGCTGATGATCAGTGCTGATGATACAATATAGTTCAATGATGGAATATATGTGTATGCATATATATATATGGATTATGGGGTTATGGGATTGTGGGATTGTACGTAATGGATCATGGGGTGATTAGCGAATTATTGTATAATATTGGGAAGCCAATGCCATAAACCTACCGTTTAACAAACATAGGGATGGTTTATAGGACCCATTTGTGGTGATTTTAGGGATGGGTTGTTGTTGGGTTTACCACATGAATGGCGCTGGTTGGATTGATCATTCCTCTGGATAGTAGCAGATTTGAGTAGCCGACTGGCGCGAATTTGTGAGGAAACCCGCTGAATACTCAGGGTTATATCCGGGGTTGACATCATTGAAATTCATGAAATTCGCTACCCTGGTTGATGGGCGAAGAAAACTGCCGACACCTTCCGTTGGCCCAGAAATGCAGGTTTCACCATGGCCAGATAGGTTGCAACAGTCCGTTGTTTTTAAATCTTAGTGTTTCTCTTGCACAATGTAAACCTTTGGGATTTGTGGTGGATTGTAATATACAAAATATAAAGCCATGGTCTCTGATTTTTCTGGGACACATTTTCAAACAGCAATCAGAATGAAGACAAGGGGTTGGAGATGTTGGGAGGGTCCGTTCAACGTTAAATAGTAATTTCAGATGTCATATACTCATGATATACTTCTGTATATACATTATTCATATAACTTATCATTTTTTGGTGCATTTTGGGACTATCCTCCAAACAATCAATTGTGGTGTATTCATCCTGGGCTAAGTCCAATATGATTTAGTAATTTGAAGTACTGGAGGTTTCCGCAGGAATGTGCAGCATGTGTGGATTGAAGCAAGGGTGGGCAGCGATGAGGATTCAAGCCCAAGCCATTTGAGCGATGCACCGAGGCAAAATCCGGACGACCCGCTTCATGTCACACTTGCAATTGCCCCCGGCAGAAGCCCGGCGGTCGCAAATCGAAGAGTGGCTTTGCTCTCGACACGCCAATTCGTAGTTTGTAGGATCGGAGCATTGGCATTGCTCATTCGTGAAAACTATGTTTCATTCCGGTCAGCACAGTTCAACATGCCTCCAAGAGGGATTTTGTGCGACCTGCAGCCATTCATTATTAGTGCTGCTCACTTCATCTTATGCCCTCGGCGGAAAAAATCGTCGCGTGGCGTCAGCGGCTGCAACTTGATGTCCGCTGGGACTCCCCGGCTCCGACACCATCCGACACCTACCTTTTCTTAATGGGTCGTTCATAGTGAACCGTTGTTTTTTCTTTAAAAAACCTTTCACACGCGTTGTTTGAACAACTCTTCTTCAATTTGATGTGGCTAGCCTTTTGGCATCCTCAATTTGTAGCTGATTTTCACGAACAGGAGGACCAGGAGCTGACGGAAATCGATTTGGAGCTGGCCAGCACTCCATCGTCAGAAATCTTGGAAGAGATATGAAGAGATTCTCTTTTTTTGGGAATGCTGGGGATGTCCTGAAATTTCAGGGCAGGCTTGGGTTTGCAGTTTCAACATGTTTCAAACACTTTGACTTATTTTTGGAATGTTTTGGCAACCAACCAGTAACAGAAAGAATCAATAGGAGAGATTTCATCAACACCTCTCGGAGTATTGAAAATCATTGAGCCAACAGAGAACAAACAAAAATCAGATTTTGATGGATTCTTGGGGAGCCTGTGTCATCACTCTTGGAGACTTGGGAAGTCCCAGCATTTCCATATCCATGGCCTGCCGACAGACACAAACGTTTCCAATAGAAACCTCCTGAAATCGAACATGGAGCCTCCAAAACGGGGTTTCGAAGGTGAAATCTCAGGATTTTTGTTCCTTGAACCATGCAGCACAGCAAGTTTTGAGGGCGTTGAGGCCAACATATATAAATCTCCAATCTCCCCAAAAAACGCTCTCAGAATGCCATGACTTCTTTGTCTTCTGACTGTGACCAGCTTTTCAGGTCCTTGACTTTGGCAGAGCAGTGCGGGCCTGAGGATTTTTACAGAGCAGACACTCACTTAGCCTTCAATTTGACACCCAGCCGTGGCGCCCTAATGGACATCACAAACCCAAGTGGCCATTGTGTGAGTAGAGCCCTCCACTCTTGCACCAGTACCGGCAATGAATATCAGAATATCAATGAACAGCATATAGTTATAGTATTATGATGTATTGTGTTTAACGCTGTGTCGATTCATCTTCGATCGATTCGTTTGCTTTCATATTGATCGAATCATCTACCCATTCCAATGTCTATATGCACACCATATGGTTTACCAGTCAACCCATACCAGGACGGCACGGGTGGATGTGGATGAGCCAGTGAAGGTCATGCAGGTCCTCATCCAGTCGGGGTGCCTGTTGGTCTATGGATGGGGTTCATCCGTGTGGAGGTAGGGCCTGGTAGGGTCCCAGCGGAGACACCTGATTCTGATTTATCCTGTGCGACTTTTGGTGAACATGGATTTAGCATTGTTTTTGTTGGTGAACGCTTGATTTATCCTGTGCTCTTTTTTTGGGGGGAGAGGGGTGGTGAACATGAATGAAACTGATCCATTCCCCCTGTGAATTTGTGATGGGACATGATGGGAACAAGGCCGAAGAAACGAAAAGGCCCTGCTGCTGAGAAGGCCCGGCATGGGTTCCTTGGCGTCCTTAGGAGATCGGGGCAGGATGTACCGCTGTGCCACAGGGGAAGCGTACAAACTTCTTTGCAGCCGTGGCCTCAGGAACATTGTGAAGACATGATGATCAGAATAGCACTGAATTTCTAAAGAGCCAAGATAGTTATAGATAGGAAAGGTTTCGTTTTAGAACGCGGGATAATACTCAATTTGAGACGCGACTTTATTACTCATTTTGAAACGCGACACACTCTGTGCCATGGTTTCCATGGTTTCTATTTTTCTCTGCGGTTT
>Ga0126342_10002682_pt1 | contig 28244 bp, 24 predicted proteins | sample Cyp1metagenome_FD_92528 | JGI IMG/M metagenome (GOLD analysis project Ga0126342, IMG submission 92528) | Coral microbial communities from Lord Howe Island, Old Settlement Bay, Australia - Cyphastrea 1 metagenome | ecosystem: Host-associated > Invertebrates > Cnidaria > Coral ... | reverse complement strand
TGTTTTTACTGTACATTTTCTCTGATGGCTCAGTAGCCAAAATCAGTAACTCAATGAAGACATCAATATAAAATGTGGAGGGGTGAAAGCTGTGCCAATGGATGTTTGTCAGGGTGAAAATTTCCCCCAGGAGCCCAAGAAACAGGAAAACAAAAAACACAAAAAAAATGAGCAACTGATATTGTTGGACTGACACAGTTGCAAAAATCTGGAGAAAACAAATAAAAAAAAAAAAAACGTCGACCCATGAGAGGGTCTGAGGAGAAGCTGGACAGGTGACATGGGGTGAAACTTTTTGTTTTTTTTGTTTTTCCATGGTTTTGGACCAGCTTTTGCCTCTTTCAGAATTTGGATTGTTTGTATGAGAGTTGGTGATAGATCCAAGCTTCAGGAATGGAAGCAGATCAGCAGACAGGATGATTTTAAGCAGCGTTTCTACAATGTGCACGCCTTCACCCCCCATGATCCTCCCTTCTGATTATTTAGGATAGATATTGCTTGAGACACGTAGTGTGATTGATTGTATTTACTTCAAATGTATTATTGTTTGTTTCCATTTTGTGGTCTCTAGAGACACATTTAGTAAATCCTATTTTATTTGCTTGTAATATGCACTTTTCAAAATTAGACACGTTTTTATGTTTTCTGATAGACTGATCTCCCCTATTTGAGATGTTATTAGTGCTGCTGCAACTGCTAAATCTGCTGCAGGATCATTTGTTTTAACTCCACCTGAAACGGATATATATATATATATATATATTATACATATATATAGTATTATATACATCACAACCACCGAGGTTGATTTTACACCTAGTAGATAATATCTCAATCAACATTGCTAATCTATTGCTTTCCCACCCTATCGCTGTTCTTTTTGGTATTGGTAGATAAGAACTAGATACCAATACTTGTATTTCCACTGGTATTGCCCTTGATCCTTCTATTCCCATAAAAATACTAATTCCAGGTACGTTAGTATGTTTTTCTGATAAAAATATTTGTGATGGGTTGTTTACTTCCTTTAATCCATCTAATTTCATTTCAAATATACCAATTTCATTAACAGGGCCAAATCTATTTTTGATGCTGCGTATTATCCTAAATTGATTGTGTGAATCTCCTTCAAAATAGAGCACAGTATCTACCATGTGTTCTAGTAGTTTTGGTCCTGCTATTTGTCCATCTTTAGTGACATGTCCAACAAAAAACATGCTTATATTATTTTGTTTTGCATGACCTATTAAAGCTTGGGTAACAATTTTTATTTGACTTCCAGATCCTGCAGGTGAACTGCATTGACACGAGGTAATTGTTTGTACGGATAAATGCGCCATGGGCTCTCTTGGCTGTGCCTAAGTTAATGATGAGTTCATCGGACCTAGACACAGGTTCATGTTGTTTTCTGCAGTTTTTTGCATGCCAGAATTTCCGTTTTGAACCCACGGGCAAGGGGGCCATTCCAGCCGATGCCTAGGTGACATCGCACTGTGCGTCTACAGTTATTGCATCATGTCGGATGGCAGCATCGGCGTGTATGACGAGTGTGATGGCTGGGATCCCGTAAGAGGAATGCCGCCGCCGAGCGTTTGAAACAAACTGACGCACGAAAATGGGGTTCAAAATCGGTCGTTTGTTTTTGTTCGTTGTTCGGGTTTGGGCTGCCTGCTTGCCCAGCTTGGTTGGACTAGACCTTACAAAAATCCAAAACCGAAGTTACCTACTACATTCTTGAAGACCGTTGTTTACCTTAGTTCTTGCAGAAAGACGATGTTTCCTCAGCAAAACCACAGTTTGATTTCCCACTGGCGTTCCAGTCTTTCACTTTTGCTGACCATTTCAGCCATCCGCCAAAGGAAGGTTTTAAATCCCACTCGATACAGCCGTGAGATCTTATACTTTCTGTTCTTGCGAGATTTGCGGATGACAAAACTTATCGACGGACCTGGGATTCTCCGAACTCATCACATCCTGTGTGCGCCTGGACCACTGCTGGGCTCAAGAATCCATTCCAACGTGATTGCACCATAGCCTACGTTTTGAGATTTCATTGGCAGCCAGAACATGCTTTGAGTTAAGACGGTTGCCATACATCTGAGGTTTGCAACCATGACAGGTTGCGTTTAGTCACCGTGATGTGCAAGATGATTCTCTTGTCGGGCCGGAACCTCAGCGAAACCACTGCTGTCACTTTTGTCACTTGTCATTTTGATCTTTTGCGATCACTCTGATTTGATGTGATCTGATTGATTTGATCATGTGGCATGTTCAGGTCCAGCACAACCCTTTATTGATAATATAGACTACCGGGTCTTAAGGGACACCCCATCCGGGGCTTGTATAAACTCAGATGGATCGTTCCAGGATTGTTACATTCGGCCATGACTCGGCAACCATGGACCAATATGGACCATGGAAGCAAATGAGTGTAAGTCCGCTGCTCTTTGTTTTGCATCCACTTGTGTACTCATACAACCCAAGCAGCAGCAGTATGTTTTAGGCCTAGGATGGCCTAGGTGCGTGAGACCAAAAAAACAGCCGGGGGTCCATGTTTTGGTGGGATCGGCAAATCTAGTCTTGTTTCTTCCAATCCAAAGAAGACCAGCATGGTCTTTTCCAGGATTTTTTTCCTGTGATGTGGTAAACCCAATACTAAACGTTACCATATTATATTTGGAGGGGGTGGTTGGTGCCGCCATAGATACCACTGCCTTTTGTTGCATCTTTTGCCAGCTGCTCAAAACACGTCCAGCCCAAAGCCTTAGGGCAGAAACGAAGCGGTGCCGACTGATGGCACCATGGTTTGCGAGGCAGCAGCCATATTTTCAGTGGCTTGGCGGCCTAGGCCTGGGTGTGTAAAACCAAAAGACAGCTGGGCATTCTCCATGTGTATTGCTGTGGGGTCGGCAAGACAAAACTGGTTTCCTCCAATCTGACTGACAAAGACTAGCATAGTCTTTTCCGTGTTGTTTTTCCCGCAATGTGGTAAACCATGGTAAACCCAATACTAAATTAAAACATCTTTACTATTGCCAGAAATAGGTGCGATTCCAACCATTCAAAGGTGGAGGTTTATGGCCTTGGTTTTCCCATCTGGGCCATCATCGTGGCCGCCATCGCGGCCTCAGGATGTCCAAGGGCAAGGGCTGGGGCAAAGGCACCCAAGGGACCCAAGGGACCCAAGCGACCCAAGCGACCCACTACCACAGCCCAGGACTGGGTTGCAGCAGTTGTGAAAAATTGTGGCAGGTGAGTGAAATGGTTTGCCTTACCCCAAATGTATTGTAGTTGGAATGGATAAAAACCCTTCAAAAATTATGATTCTCCTATATTTTCCATGAATTTTGGGGGGTGGTGATCCATAAATTTCTGTTGTTTGTTGCGCTTCACCACCAGGCGACTCCTCTATAGTTTTGCACTTAGATTAACATAGATAAAATAACACAGATTCACAGATCAACTAATGTCATAGTCATAGCATGTTGGAATAACTATTTTGAAAGATATAAAAAAACTCATTTGAAGTGCTTCAGCCTCCTATCGAAAGTGAACCCTCATCCCCAGCCATTGGAGGCAGCGCAGATGGCTGGACAACTGGAACAATTCGACGTCTTTTTGTCGGGAAAGGCGTGGAATCACGACGCCTGTTGGTCTAAACTGCCAAGTATAATCCAATAAGATGTCCAAGGCATACATTTTCTCATCACAACTCTCCAAATCTTCCGAAATTTGAAGTTCCACATGTTCTGGTTTCAAATGCGTGTTTTCGTTGCGATCTGAAGATTTTATCTTGCTTTGACTGGCTGTGTATAGTGAAAACCTTGACCTATTGGGAAATCTCCCTGAACCGCACTTCCCAGGCTTTGGATTTATTTCACGTGATGATTTGCCAAGCAATTCGGGTCGCGGCGATGTTTTTTTACATTTCTCGGATTTGGCGTCTTGGCGATCAACCAATGATCCCGGGAAGGGCTGCCTGTGGCCTGTTCAGGTCTCCAGTTGCGGGTGCTTTGTGCATGGTTTGGTTTTTGTCAGATGGTCAGACGGTTGAAGGTCTTGGAAATAAATCAGCAGTGAATGCGGAGAAGAGAAATCGAAAGGATAGACATCTTGGTATTTGGAAGGTAATGCAAGGTATACCGAACCAAAAACCATTCCACCTAGACTGTTCCTGCGGGCATTATTGGCAAGCATTGTCCCATGGATTCGATTTTTAATTTTGATGTTCGGTTGAGTTTGTATATCTCTTATGGACCATTACTGAACCATTATAAACAACAATTCACCACTATGAACCACTATCACTATCAATCACTAGTAACATCTATGAACCAGTTTTGACATCATCTATTAGTCTATGAACTACTAATGCACAGTTAACATCGTTTAACATCCATTAACACCTATTAGCCATAACATGCCATAACCACTATTAGTCACTATAAGCATCTATTGATCCCCTCTCCCCAAATAAACACCTCAGCTAGTTTTTATTATTAGGGGATATTGATTATTAGGGAACTTTATTAATAATTTTGAAACATTTATATATCCGATTTCAAAATTGATTAAATTTCCTTATATAACGCAATTCAATATTGCCAAAAATTGGATTTGGAAGCGGAACTTTTTTAAAAATTTAAAGCCTTAATAATAAAAACTATGTTTCCGATTTCCCTATATAACGCAATTAAAATATCGCCAAGAATTGGTTTTCGAAGTGGACCCTAATAATAAATTAAAGGCCCTATAATATAAAAAACAAAAAAATCGGACGGACCCTAGTAATAAACACCCCGCGGCTGACTAGTTTTTATTATTAGGGGGCAAAACCCACAAATGGTAGTTTTATCTTTAAATTGTTTTCTAAAGGGGAGCAATTAAAAGTCAAATTGGCCAATCTGAAATTTTCCAAAATTGGAGATGGACCCGAGTTTTTATTATTTGGGGGGGGTTAGTAATAGGGGGAAGGGATTAATGATTTCAAGGGCTACCTTTGGAGATCACATCATCACCTCCTCCGCCCCGTGCCTAGGAGGCTGGTGTAACATCGGGCGACCTCTCTGTTGGCTTGCGCATGAAGTTTCAATGGGAGGCCGGGAGGGCGTGAAGGATCTGAACTGCGATAGGTCTTTGTTGAACTCAATGTTTGTGAAGAAAATTGGTGACTAAGTAGCCATTGGTATTGTGGTTAATGATGGTTGCAATGGTGATGGTTGATGGTTCTTGGCAGATCATTTTGATAGCCACGATATCTCATGATATCTCGGAACTCCAAACCTTCCTCAGTTACCAGCACAGTTCAATTGCGCCCGAAACGGACAAAAGTGTAGTTTCATAGTTTTTGTGTTTTGACAAAAAGCGAGTCTCCATATTTGATGATTAAATTTGTATCCACATGTGTTAATGGCAAATCCCCCAGAATTCAAAGCCTTTTGGAAGATGATCCCTTCAGGCTTTCCTGTAGCCTGCAGGCGGCCCGCGATTCGCGCGGACCTGGCGGCCGCGCCCGGATGGTGTCCTTTGCGGAGAGCGGCACCTTGGCCGAGGTCAAAATGTGGAGACATCCGTGGCATTCCCAGATTTTCAGAGGGTAAGTGCTGTCGGAAAATGTGGATGTTTTTAGACTATCGTCAGAGGAAGTATGTAGCAGAGAAGTATGAGTGAGCACGTATACAAGTCAGGGAAGAAAGGATGCTACCGCGTAAATGTCATGTCTTTGCTATACCATCAAGATATATCAAGATCAAAATAATTCAAAATAGATAGATTTACGGACTCGCTGTCATGTTTTAAGCCACGGGACTTTTTTGGGGGGATAATCTAACATATAGCCATTGAATGGCCAATCATTGGGGTTTCTCAGATCCCTTTTTGGCCTCGACGAATCTCTGAGTTGGTTGAAGCATGGTTCTGACCATCGATTCCTGGTTTCCTATTAAGAAAGCCTTGAAACCAGTAGTAGGATTCCATCTTTTGAAGTAAAAACAAAATAGATCCATATACAGATTATACAGGACTCTAATTTTTGACCTTAAATATGTTGGGAGTTTCCCCTAAATTTCTGTGTAGGCCATGACTAGTCAAGCGAGGCTCGCCCACATCCGTGACTCCTGTTACGACGCCGATCAAGCGCCGTGCTGTCCGCACTGGCAGAGTGACTTGGATTTAATTTGATGAGTTTTTTGATATGCTTTCCGGATTAGTTACTACTTGGAGAAGTTTGGTCGGAAGTTGAAATGATTTAGTTTGGATCATCATACATCAAATTTGGAAATTCGATGAATTTTGACACTTATTCAACTAATTTCAACTACATATGTTGCTGCTGTGACTATGATATTATGATTGGCTGGGCACAGCAACTCTGTCAAAGGGCAGGCCTTTTGATTTGATTTGCTGAATGGATTCCATCGATTTACAGTGCAAATTCACCACTGTGACCATTGATATTCTATGGGTATCCCATGGTATCCCCATCCATGATGTGCTGATAGGTTTATCGCAAAGATTTGTTGCTGGCCATGCAACAGCAGCTGCAGACAGCTGGGGAATTCGAGGAACGAAGGCGAGGATCATGATGCAGAATGATGTAGACATGTTTCTGAGTTCGAGAAATCAAAAGTTTGATGTGGTTTTATGATGTTTTATGATTTTTCATGTGGTTACAGTTGTAGAGGCTAATGCAGGCATGCTTCTGTGATCTTCTGTGTATGAAAACTCACTAACAGGCCATTTGGCAGTCGATCTAAGCTGGGCCCCTTGCCTTCGAAGATCGTCTTTCCCTTCACCATTCAGCTTCCCAAATGGTATTGGGACGCCGAAGACGAGCGTTCCTCGGCTGGGTCATCCCATGGCTGACCAGGTAAATCATCTAGAAATCGGCAATTTATCATGATTTATCATGATATAGTTCCCCATGATATCTTCACAATATCCTCATGATAATCCATTATACCGTTATACAGCATGTCATACCACCATTTCCCATGGACTCTCATCCTTTTGGTTTTAAAAAAATTGCCATAATTAGGGAGTTCATCCACCATTTCTGGTCGCGGTGTCGCAACATCAATGAGGTGCTCTTGCAGAAGCAAATGATGTGCAGCGCGTACAGTTCTTGGAAGCACGCTTGGATACTGGGCTGTGGATTGAACTGAACTTCAACCTAGATCCTCCAGTCGTGGGTTTGTCTGAGATAGGGTAATAACTTCAAATGGCCTTCAAATAATAAGGGAAAATGAGGTTCATTGGTTCATTGGATTTGGGGAGACCCTTTTCAGACAAAGCCAAGTACCTGAGTACCTTTGTTATTGGGGTAATTTGATATGATATAATATACTTGTGTTTAGTCGAACATCTTACGTACAAAATACCTCTGGAAGCGAAACATGGCAAGTAAAATCCTCTATAAACGGTGTGTTTCAATGGGATTGTTTTCTTTACAAGGGTGATGTACATAATTTCCATTGCCAGCCTTGGAACCAGAGGTTACATCAAAATACCAGGTGTATCTACCACTACTTCAAGAGTTGGTCAGCGTAGCTGATGATAGCTGAAGCCAACTTTGAGTCTTGGACACTCACCTCCTCTGCCCTCAAGTTGTAGCCTCAAGTGATCTTGATTCCCCAAACAGTGTGTCCACACTGAAGGGTTCTTACAGTAAGTCTAAAGGCCGGTGCTTGAACTGGGTGCTCCATCTGGGCCTGGGCATAAAATGGCTCTTGTGAAACGTCCAAGTGCATTTCGGCTGTGCAGGCTCGCACAAAGTGTGGGCCGCGGCTTTGGGCCGCGGCTTTGGTCCGCGGCATTTTGCCTGCAAATTCTCGCACAAAGTGTGGGTCCCGATCTTGGGATCAGTCCTCCTCCCCAACATCCTCCACCTCAACATCACCATCTTCCTCCTCAACATCATCACTCTCAACATCCTCATCTTCCTCCCCCTTGACATCATCATCCTCAACATCATCATCCTCCACCTCATTTTCCGCAACATGATCATCATCATCATCATCATCATCATCCACCTTATTTTCCGCAAGATTATCATCCTTTTCATAATCCTCCTCAACATGTTCATCCTCAACATCATCATCATCCTCCTTGTCAACATCATCATCATCATCCACCTTATCATCATCCACTTCATCTTCCGCATTATCCTCCTCATCCTCGTCATCATCAACATCATCATCATCCACCTCATCATCCTCAACATCATGGTTCGCAGCATCAACAACATCAACAACATCATGCATTCTCCTCCCACTCCCCCACACTGTTTGGGGTCTCTTGCCGGGATAATTTTGGATAGCTGAATCAAAAGGATGCCTGGCAATAACTCAGCAGTTCTAGCAGTAATCTGAGTACTGTATGCGGGTTAAAATTAATGACTTGCAAAAAACGGATAGGTTCAGAGGATTTCAGATCTTCAAACCGACGCCCATTTGTGGGATTCATCGGCCCCCCAAAGGCTTCAACATCCTCATCCGTAATGTGGACAAAGCGAATCATAAGACACCCAATTGAGACATGGTTTTAAACCATTGTGCCATTGGGGATGGTTAACTATGGATAGGATATCCTATAATCATCCCAACAAACAATATCAAACAATGTAAAAATAAAGACAATTTTACCACCCCCAAGCTTCCCAGAATTTACCACCCGCAACCCCCAGCTCCATCCAGCCCCCCCAAAAAAGGACCAGGAGAACGGCGCCGATTTGAACAACGGCGACACCTTCGGCGAGGATTGGGCGCTCCAGAGCTGGAGCTACGAAGATGCCGTGAGGGCCAACCGACGCCTGGCGCGACGGGCATCCTATCATCCAGCGGCGCAATGGATGGCGCATGATGACAGTGGCTTGATGGGGGTGACGGATGGCTTACGGTGGATGGGTTGATGGAACATATGGAACCGTTGTTGATTTGCAAGGTGTTCGGCCGATATGTTGTACCATGTTGTACCCAGTCTTCCAAGAAACATGTTTTGGGGATGAAGCTGCCCCATAGCAACCGGTGCCTAGCACGGGCAAGGGGCAATCGCAGCCACAAAAAGACTTTGTTATCTGTTGAATTTCGGAAAAGGCTATACATATCTATACATCATTGATAGTTTTTTTTTTAATGTTGTCCATGGTTAATCCCACCAGCCAGGTTTGGCGGAATTCTTCCAGCCTCTGGTGTTGCAGTGAGGAGGATTTGGAACCGTCCCTTCAAGCGATTGGAGTTGTGATGGAGCACCCCCCCTGCACAAAGGAAATCCATGGAGAATCTGTCCGTTCAAAGGTCCAGCGACACCTGATGTTGCTGTTTGGGAATCTCATATAGTGAATGTTGACCAGAACTGTTGTTGGATGTTCCGTAACACAGCAACCTGGTAACCTGTGTCCAATTTCCTGGAAGTTCCTTTGCTGCACGTTGCTTCCATGTGATGGTGCTCTTGATTCCTAGGTGCTTAGGGTACAAAGCCCCGGTGCACAGAATTCGATTGTGCATATTGCATGACGCGGTGGACCTTTCACCGTTTCAGACCCAGTACTGACTCCCTCTGGTGTATTGGCAGCCTGGCAGCCTGGTCGGGAGATCCCAAACAGATCGTTTCGGAGTTGCTTCGTACCAGTACTGGGTTAAGCAAAGTTGAATAAACTTTATTCGTTTCAGGTTCCAGCCAAGTTGAGGTGTCATGGTCATCCAAAGCTTCATCCATGCATTCTCTGCCACAGGACCAGGAAATGCTGAAAAATCACAGGAGTTTCAAAAAGAACTGCGTGCGAACTGCGGACCTCTGTGCCCCATGATGTTGCGTTGCTGATGCAAAAATGGATCAACTTGGATTGTGAAGCCTCAGATTGACTTCTGTAAACCAGGGGTGGTAGAGCGAACCACTGATCGGCCGAAAGCTGCTTGAGGTCTCCTCTCTTTCCCTTTCTTTCTCTGACTATGTGTAATGTAGTGTTGTGTTATGTAGTGTGGTGTAGTGGAGTGTAGTGGAGTGTAGTGGGTTGTAGTGTAGGGTAATGTAATGTGGTGCAGTTTTGTGTAGTGTAAAGTAATTTAGTGTACTGGAGGAGTGTAGTGGAGTGCAGTGGAGTGTAGTGGCGTGTAGTGGCGTGTAGTGGATGTGGTTGTGTAGTCGTCTTTGTATATGTAGTGGAGTATAGGGTAATGTAATGTCGTGAAGTGTAGTGGAAGGTTGTGAAGTGTAGTGTAATTCGTGTAGTGGGGTGCACTGGATGTATTTGTGTAATCGTAGTTGTAGTTGTTCTTGTGTCGGGGTGTAGTGTAGTGAAGTGAAAATTAAAAGAAGGGGAGTTACGTGTTATGTAGTGAAGTGCAGTGGAAAGTAGTTTAGTGTAATGTAGTGTAGTTGAGTGTGGTGTAATGTAGTGTAGTGTGTGTAGTTGTATAGTTGTAGTTGTAGTGTTGTGTAATGTATTATAGTGTAGTGGAGCGTAGTCTAATGTACTATAACGCAGTAAATCGAACCGTGATTTGAACTTCTAAAAAAGATCCGCACCCTCTATTTTTTTGTACTTCCAAATGTGCTTTACGCTACAAGGGCGTGTAGTGTTTCGAAATTTTATTTTCTAAAGGTGGTTTTACATTGGTGTATTTTCCATATTTTGCCTTGGAAATGTACTTCGCGCTACAACCAGATGTAATTTTAGAAAGTTTTACTTTTTACAAGTGGTCACCCATCAGATCTTGACTTTTTTTAAATGTTCTTCGCGCCACAAGGGCGTGTATTTTTTCATTTCTGATCTCTTCGATTCCTCAGGTCAAGATGCAGAAACAAACTTGGAGACACTCCGTGACCGCACAGGCATGCAGGGGTAGAAAGAACGAGATTCCTTTTCAGAAAAACCCCAAAATACTTCTGAAGATTTCTGAAGATTGAAAGAGGCTAGACAGTTTTCAGCTTTTTGGATGTTGACCTATTTTGATCCTGCAGTTGTCTTTATCAGTTTGAGGATGCAATGGGTCTTGATCAGTCGGAATGGAATTATTTCCCAGGTGCCTTGAACAGTCATCTGTTTTTTTTTCGTGTTCAAATACCTTAAAGTTTGCGTTCCTTTGGCCCGATAATTTATGTGAGTGTGTTATGAGAACTTTGAGAGTGACCCACACGTTCCACCTTCGGCTTTTCGTAGGTTTTCTGCATGGCTTTGTCAACCTCACATGCGCGAGGTCTCAGCTATATTGAATCTGCGGTGGATGTGCCAAGACAGACACTAAGCCTCCAATATTTCTTGATTGAAATCATGCGTTTTGGCCCTGAAAGGGTTTTGTTCTGTTAGTATGTTATGTATATTTAGATATTCTTTAAAATTAACTATTATAAAGCTCACAGTATCAAGTTTTTTCATATGTTTTCTTTTGTTATATATTTGTTTGCTCTCTGAACAGATCTGATTTCTTTTCTGTCTTGTCACAGTTTCCGGTTTGAGTTACCCGGAACGGTGTCATCAAACATGGCTGGAAAATTCCTGAACTACATGGAAATTGAACTGCTGGTAGGATGGGGATATTATGAGGTGGGAAAACCACGGAAATTGGGACAAGGACATTTTCCAGCAAACCATATTTGATGACACCGGCGGGTCAGGGAAAAAATTGGTCTCTTTGGGAAATTGCTGGTGTGTTGAAAAGTAAAACCGGTGCTGAGGCAAACGGGATTGAGATAGTGGGATTGAAAATGATTGTAAAATCCCATGAAAATCCTTGTGGTTTTAGGGGTTGTCTAAAAATGTTGGGGTTTGTATGGGTTTATCATCATTTGTGTCACTAAAATTGCAATAAATTTCGGTCCAAACCCCATTTTCAGAGGCACCCACTTAAAGGTCCGATGATGTCCGATGAAACATGTCCTGATCTTGTATGTTTGCTTTCTGAGGGGTGGCATCATGTGTAATTTGCAAAAGCAATGACGTTTGGCATCTGGGAAAATAGTTAAAACATGTTAAAACATCACCTGGACCCTCCAAATACCTAGAAAAATGCAGTAATACACACCCATTATTTTTGGTGACGCTTAGCCATTCTTACGAGGGCCTGGAGGTTGCCGTTTTGAATCCTTTGAGGGGCATTGACTCACGGTTGAACAGACCTTGGGCCCCAACCTTTCAGCGCAAGGTCATTGGCGCGAGGCGATTCCAAAGATGGCTCGCAGAGGGATTTAACGAAAAAAATGTCTGCGCCGTCAGGGTGTCTTCATCCCATGGTTCGATGAAGGTGTGTGATTTTTCGAAATTCCAATGGACCATGGGATGAACCTCGGGGAGCTCCTGAGCCAGGCTGACGTTTATCGCCATGGATCTATTCTTGGGGGTCCCTTGTTGTGGAGTATTTAAATATGATCGGGCATGGGATTACTCTAATTTGTTCGACTGACCCAGCAGCTGATCAGCGGGACAAGTGACTTGTTTGCCCTGTGCAGTCAAAGACGTCAATGGAAGATGCTCAGAAATACAGATAGCCTGCCAATCACAACTGGCATTGTTTACAGATTTCAATACTTGGAACATTAGTTTTTCAAGTATATTAGAATTGGTTGAAGTGAGAATCTGCAGGAAACCCTAATATTATTTGGGAGTTAGAACAATGGTTTCAATCGTGTATTTTCCCTTAACTCAGCCCATTGAAAGTAGATGGTAAAGTGTGACAGCGCAAATCGCGCAGGGATCTAGCCGGGATCTAAGACTCTAACTGCCAAGAGTATTTGTTTAAATATAGCAACCCCAAAACAGATATTGACTTTTGATGATTATTGTAAAGTCCTATTCTTAAAACAGTGGTAAAACCAACCACTGTACTCCACTGTATACCTTTTTTGGGGGTTGCTATATGCATTTTGTTGGTGTTTTTCAGTGCGTCCTTTCGCCATGGTGACCCAAGTTGCGGCCGGTTTGCTGCTTGCCTTGACGCCGGCATGGGCGGACCCTTCATGTGTGGTGCATGGCATGGCGTATTCTCAGGAGAGCAGTGACCAAAAACATCCAAAAACCGTGGTTCTTTGGACACAATAGGGGAGTTAACCACTCGCAAACTGGGAATTTAATCATTAAGAACATGGGAATTGAATAGATCTTTATAAGAACTGATACATGATGGTTGCTTGATGGCTAAAGGGTGGTTTATACGGTTGGGAAAGTATCACAATCCATTTTCACAGGGTTTGGAATCTCGTTACCCACCAGGAGAATATGGCGAAGACTCCGAACGGCGCATTTCTGGCCGGAGCGTCTTCATGCCAGAATTCATGCAGGTTGACCGTGTATTGCCACTACTTCACATGGTATAATGATGCTCAGCTGAGTCAGTTCTGCAGAGCTTGAAATTTTTGTGGGGATTGGGGTTCACAAACATCAGACCGAGGGGAACATAGATTTCAATCTTCAGTCGTTCTTAGTATTATATAACTATAGGGATGCAGTTGTAAATAATAGTTATATATAGTTATATAATATCACCATTATAACTGCATCCTATTCTTGTGGTGCCCTAATTTGGACTACCCACAGCAGTTCCCAGCATCACTTCCTGGGAATCGGGCCGCTGACTGGCATGACGTGGGTGTTTCGGAAGCTTTCAGGAGATTCCTTTGGAAAAGGCAACCCCAATTTCTTTATCGAAGGTCTTGGATTACATCTTGGCCAGACTTTCCTTTTTGGAATCTCCTGTTCTTGATGTATTTCTAATATTTTCTAGTCATTTCTAGGCGTCTTCCTGTTTTGCAGAGGCTTTTGCCATGTTAAAATACATTAGATTCTTTGGAAAACTGCTTGCCATGAAGGAAAATGTTGGTCACTCATCGCACACGTCCTATGTTGTCGACTGGTCACCCATTGGCCCCAACTGAGGTGGACATTGGTAGATTGAGATTTGGAATCCCTGTCTCACACCCCTGTTGATCCCCATTGATCCATTTGTTTTTCCAGTTGAGTTTGCCGAGTACCCCGCAGCTCCCATCGAGTTTTACTGGACCTCATTGGCGTCACCAGATGTCAGAATTGGTCCGAGTAGTAAGTGGGTTATAACCCTAGTTATAGGTGGATTAACCCTACTAATACTTATCCCACTTATAATTGGGGTTTTAACCTACTTACAAACAGGGATGAGCCACCAAGTATCAACTTATCAACCCTTGAAATTCCTTGGGTCTTTGACATAAATGCCCCACATTTTCGCATAGCATAGCATGGCTCTGAGGATTCCACGGCCTGTTGGCTCTTCGGGGACCAAGCCACGTTGGTGGCCAAAGCGAATGCCACCAGCGGCCCCCGCAGCTGCACGGCCGAGACCGCGACGCCAACGGTGGCGCCGGCGGTGGAGCCGGTGGTTCCGGCCACGGTGGCGCCGGTGGAGACGGTGGAGACGAACGCCACCATGGCGTGGCGTGGTGGCAATAGGTTGGTGGTGGTAGTGGAAATGGATGGAAATTAGGGATCTTAGATAATCTTTTGAGGATTTTTGATGATCTTTGATGATCTTTGATGATCTTTGATGATCTTTGATGGGGAGATATTTTGCACCCAGTTGGTGGCGCAAAGTGTGTGCCATTTTTGGAATATAACTTGGGCGCAAGCGCCCTCAATTTGGGGTCAACATCTGAGACCGTGAGCTCCAACCATCCCAGAATCCCATGTTTTTTTTCGTGGATACCACGAAGCCAACCAGGAAACTGTTGGAAGAGAAGTTTAAAGAAGTGGTGAAGAAGGCCGGCCATTTGGCCTCCGCTACTGGGCAGCAGTTGGTGACTGGTGTTGCAGCGATATGAGGGAAGTGGTTACTGGTTTTTACCTGGAACTGAGCCACCTGGATAAAGAAATCCCAATAGAAGCTGAGTTCACTGTTCACGATTCATTTTCCTGTGTGCATTGCCATTATACCAAGCTGAACAGCAATTGTCTTGCCGTCTAAGTAATGCTGTTGGATGTTGCAGGGTCACGATTCGAACCAGCTTTGTTAGCTTCAACTTGCCTTCCCGGAAGCAAGGACGTTCACAACTTTGGGGTTTGAAATGGAGTCATGTGCGGTCATTTTTGAGTATCAAGTATCCACTTTGGGAGTCATATCTCCACATCCCCCTAGTGTTCTCACTTGCTTTCGCCATTTTGTGTTGGCTGAATGGGTGTTTTTGTTGCTCAAAACGCCCAAAAGTTTCCTGGTTTGGTGCTGTAAGGGTTGGGTCTGGTGGAAACCATGGAAACATGAGAACGCAAGAAACTCAATCAATATTTATATATATATTATGATATTATATGTAATGTATTAAAACCTGGTAAACCCAATAGTAAACCTATCATGTGGAATGGTCTTTACCACCCATTTATTGTATGGTCTATGGCATCGCAGTATATTTGTGTGTATATAGTTTAGGTCCACCATCATATATATATATATGATGGCATCCACAATATTCATGTGGTTTGTCCTGTGTGGTCATATCCCTATTCCACAAATCACAATTTGATCAGATCAAAAATCATGATTTCCCATTGAATCCCCATCAACAAATAAGATCCTCCATTTCTACTTAGGGCTTCACCTCAGAAAGTGGCTTAGTTCACCCCAGTACTGGAAAAAATCCACTGCCCCACTTCCAGCTGAACTAATCCACTTACTGTGCTGATACTCCATTCATAATAAATCACATTAGCATACATTAGCTAGATTTAGATATTGCTATTGTTGTTTTATTTTTTTTGTAATTTACATATGTCACTTTCTATTGAAGTTAAACATGTGATTTTCACATCCCCAGCCATCCCCGATCCCCCAGGTCATCAAGGCGCAGACCACGGATCCCAACGTCACCCTGAACGCCGACAAGGTGATCCGCGCGGCTCAGGTGGGAACGTTGCCGGAGCGCGAGGCGGTGCGCCTCGGCGGAGAAACGTCGTGTTACGCCAAAGTGGGAGAAAATCTGGGCAAAATCTGGGAAGGTCCTTGATTTTCGAACTTGGCCACTGAATGATTTGTAACTTTAAGTTTGATTCATGAGATTTTGGAGATGGTTCGGGGATGTTTACTGTAAGCAACAAAAAGGGGTGGTTTTATGGGATATGAGAAGCAATATGATATAATATGATATAATATGTATATAATACATATGCATATCATGTATACACAATACACATCGGTTTCGTCATTCAGAATTCGTACGATTTGGTTTTGATCCTTGAACCAAATGACGTTCAGCTTTTTCAGAAGACGAACATGCAAGATACCTTCCAGTAAACTGAGATAGATATGGAAAATCCACCATGAGTGTAGATCATGTCCCACACCCCCAACAAAGACAGAATTGGTTGGGAAAATCTGCCAGGAAATGCCGACAGTTAGGGTGTTTTATCCACACAACCATGGGTTCAACCGCTGAAATTCCATGAACCCTTAAATCGATCCATTGAAATTCACATTTGTTGATAATCATTTATTTTAATCCCCATGTTAATTGGTTGCACAATCATCACGTCATAAATAGGCCCCATTGCTGGTTGAATCCCCTTTTTTCCCGAGGTATTCCGTGTTCAACGAAGCCTCAGCCACGTTGCCATTGGAGGAGGCTGAGAAGGAGAGTGTCCGAAATGAAAAAAAACACATTTTTTTAGGTAAGTGAACCAACTCAATGGGCGATGTTTCATCAAATTGTTGAATTACCAGATGATACCGTCCATTTATCAACAACTGATAGATGCTGATATACTGGGATATTTTATTGGAGATTTGATGGGATAGCTATGGGAAATCGCCCATGTATAGATGCCATAAACAATGCTGATTTCCCACACAGCAAGCTGTTAAATTACCAGAGGGTTATGTAATCCCCCAAGGGTACTTCCCGCCTTTGCGTCACAGGAGGGAATTGTGGTGACTGCAGGAGATCTAGATGTCATCAACAAGGCGGCCGGCTGGCCAGTGGATTTGGATGGATCCCCGCAAACATCACAAAAACAAAAGATGAGCCATCAGGTATAATTCCCCAACATTTAGAATTAGTTGGCCATATTAAATACTCAACAGAAAAGGAAAACATGACCTAAAGAAAAGCAGAAATCATATGTACATACATACATGTATATATGTGTGTGTATAATGTTTTCGTGTGTTTTTCCTCATTTTCCGCCAGTTTCACGGCCACGTTCCAGGTCCAGCACTTCAGCAGCTTGGAACCTGCCGAGGAAGGCGTTTCCTACGGCGTCGGCGCGCCGTGGACGGACGCGGTGGTGCCATACTGCTTCCGACCGGGTCACTTGGTGGTTAGATGATTGGGATGCTGAGTTTCTTCAGTTACAGATGGGATGTATATATATATATGGGATATGAAAGGGGTATATATGGGATATATGATATATATATATATACATACATATGGGATTGGCATTAATAGGATAACTTGGTGATGGGTTGAGGATGTCCGATGGTATGAGATATCTATATATATATATCTATAGCCTATGCCTCTGAACCCGCCATTGCCCTGTAAACGTTGAGTTATGAAACCTCGGGATCGGACTTGGGGGCTCCAACCCGTGATTCACTCGAGACCAATGATGTTTGTTTTCATTTTTTTATGTTTTTCACCATATTGGACTTTAGACACTATATCAAACCAAGGCAGAAACAGAAGTAGTACACCCAATATTACACCCTCCAATCTTGAGGATCGTTTATACCACTCATTTCTGTTTATGGGTTTACACATTACAAGTTCCAAATTTGGGATAAGATTGGGTCAGAACTCAAAAAATGGATGGCTTTGGTACAAAAAAATCGTTAATCGACCCCCTTTGCATCTTCGGCTGAGGTATCAGTTACTCATCCATGCAGGCTCTGCATAGATGCACCGGGAACTGTGGGGATTTGAAGGATTTGAGCCAGAAATGATGCTTACTCTAGTAGTGGGCTTGTACCAGAAGGTTTACGGATATTGCTTCCACCAGCTAACCCCAGGGCGGGAGGATGAACTATGATGAACTCGTTGGCCATTTGGATTCCAACAGATCCATGGGTCAGACATGTTCACAAGTTCTATCAGGTTCTATCCGTCTACCCGATTTTTTTTCATGAAGTCCCCATGTTTCATCATGGTTCTATCAACTTAATTTGAACTTCTATCAAGTCCTATCCTCAAAAAAAAGGATGAACTCCCCAGGATGAAGTCCTATCATGTTACGGACCTTCCAACCGTGGCAGAATGTGCAGCGGGCCGTTGCCATCATTCAGCAACTGGTGCCGGGCATCAAGTTCAAGCTGCTGGGAACCAAGGGTCAGGCCTGCGAGGACTGGAGAGTGGAAGCTGGTTGAAAGGTGCAGGGGGGCAGGCCATGGAAATGGATGGATCGATAGGAGGCAATGGAAATGGAGGTGTTTTTGTTATGTCATATCATATATAATATGAATTATATAGTATTATTGTATTGAGATATATATATATATACATATATATTTATTTATTTATTTGTATATATATATAGTATATTGCATCAACGTAACAAACATTATGTGGATGTATTTGCCAACAAATATGAGATGGAATTCTGGGGAGAGCGCCTTTTGAAAATATGCACTGGGCGGCTGCTCTGGCAGTTCCTTCACTATGCCTTGAAATTCATCATTTGATCCACTACGAATACCCCTTGTTGATGTATGAAACAAGTAGGGGGTTATTCACCTACCTGGTTTATTAGGGATGATTGTGAGCCATCATAAGGATACAGGCCCTATCAATCATAGTTGGATGGTATAAGGGTATTTTCATGGCTCATTTGAGACCCTTAAAAAAAATTGTCTTCGGGAAACCCTGCTTGGGCAGACTGATGGGAGCTGAGCCACAGCTGCTTGGGACAGGAATCTCCATCGATCCTTGCGACTGATGCTGAGCAGGCCCTTTCGGGGTGGATCGGTGAGTTCGGTGAGTTCCGTGTTGATTTTCACACTATGCTGGTGGTTTGGTATCCACAATCTATAGTAGTCCTTTGAAGTTGACCCATATTCCAGACACAGAGCGCCCTTCGCAACTGGCTCGGGATCAGAATTTCAAGTGCCGAAAAAATCCATGTTTCTTGATTCCATCCCCACGAAATTCTTCACGAACACTGCCAGAAACCATCGATTGCCACCCCAAATCTGTGGTTCCGACATGCTCTCAGGGATGCTTCTCCGACATTGGGATGAAAAGCCAATTGCTTGGTGGGAGCCAGGCCACTGGGCTCTGAGATGAAGTTGAAGTTGACTTGGGATGGTGATGATCGTAGTTTTGTAATCATTCGGTTATTTAATTCATATTAATTCTATGTTGATGTTGCTACAAATGCATATCATATGATTTCTAATGTTATATGTAACAGACATTTTTGTTCGGATTTTTTTATACTACGAATTGATATGTGTGTTCACTCCAATTTAGGTGGTGGTAATTGATCCCATACAGACCTGGCATTCCACTGGTGCTTTGACTTTTTCAAGCAGTTTTCCCAACTTGCCCCAGACGCTGAACGTTCCGTCGGTTTGTACCTTGGGAGTGGTGCTTCACGAACTGTGTCTTGGCCACCCATATGAATTGATGGTTGAGAAACCACCTATAAAAATGATGATTTTTGAGCTGGTTTATGGCATCGCTTTACCTACATTATGGGCCATTCTATTGTGGTGATCACTTCTGGAAGAGGATTTTTCTGAGTGATTGGATTCTTAGGGTGAGAGGACATGTGGGAACTCATGGTTTGTATCGGAACTTGATGAGCTAGAATGCCTCCTGGGGGTTGGAAAGTGCCAGCCAGTGCAAAGGAAGACAAAGCTGTCACAACAGGCCACATGACTGTGTAATCCGTGTTTTTTTTCCACATTCTATCGGCTCTACATAGTTTTACCATAATTTGTCCCTTCGATTACCGATAAAAAGGAAAACATCAAGCTGCATCCCCTGCTCAAAAAGAAGAACTTGTTGGAACTTGACCGAAATGCGAGGTCAACATAAATATCTTCGTTATATTCGTTGATATAAGACCAAGCAGTTTCAATCTCTAACACCGCTTTCTACATCACCATGTCACGGTTCGAGCCCGCATGAACTGGGTGGTTAACGCTTGACACTCGATTTTTTTGTGGGCATTTCCAGCCAAGATGAATTCAAGATCGTTTCTAACCAAATCGCGATTGTGGATCTCTATATCATATCTATATCTAATAGATATATATATATATACATCAAGATCTACATCTATATCGTACATATACCTCGTTGGTGGTTTGGATTTTTTTAATTTTCCATATATTGGGAATAATCATCCCAACTGACCATATTTTTCAGAGGGGTAGGTATACCACCAACCAGTTTATGTCTACATGCAGCATGCATATATATATATATATGTATATATATATATACAACATATAGACACCCCCAAAGGTTGATGGAAAAGCTGTGCCGGGAACAGCTGCGCTGCAGGTTGCATGCCCTGGGGATGGCACATGAACAAGCACGGCCGGATCGGGACAACTACATCAGGGTTATGTGGCAGAACATCAGACCTGGCATGGAAGGACAATTTCAAACGAACTTTGGATGGCAAATGGATGGCAAATTGGGAGATGCTAAGTATTGCAGACGTTCCTGTGCATCCCGTTGCTGAATTGTTCATGGTTGTTGCAATTGGCTGTATACTTGTGGTTGGAGCTGCTGGTGCGGTCAAAGATGTAGCAGCAACGTTGATCAGTGTCCAACGTTACGAGTCGCGTGCATCGCTTGCGAGTCGAGAACGGTCGCGGATTCCCAGTCCTCGTTGGATGACGGCTGAGGAACGGCGCCGCAGATACAGCGCGACCTTATGACCTTACATCTATCATGCACTATGGCAGCTTGGCTGGTCTTAGTGATCTAAGTTGAGGAAAGCCCACAAATATGATGGAAGTAGAAAATTGAACTTTGACTGAAAACAGAGGGCATAGTTTTTATCTGATGGGATGTGTAAAACTGAGAAATTCATATGGTTTTGTCCATTTTAGTGGGGGATTTCACCGAAGCGCTCAGGTCAGACAGCCTTCACCAAGAATGGACAGCCCACCTTCCTTTTGACTTCACAGGGTGGCTGGGAGTTGGGAACGTTGGGAAGCGGCAAAAAGATGTTGAACAGTAATTTACCCTTTGGTAATTTGTTACATGGCTATTGAAAATGGCTCATTTATAGTTGATTTACCTATTAAAGATAGTGATTTTCCATAGTTATGTTAGTTTACCAGAGGGTACCTTTATTTCATTAAGATTGTTCATGTCTCTATCTTGTTGGAGATTGCTATAGGCCCCAATTATCATCTCAGAGGCTATTTCTAACGGCTTCACTCGAGCCTATTTGACCTTTTTGCCTTCGCGTAGGCCAAGCTGCTTTGAGATCGAGTGGTGCTTCATCCGTGGGACAGCGGGAGGCGTGGCGGACCTGTAAAATTGTTCTTTTTTGTGGAACATATGATGGTTTCTGATTAAAGGGACCAGCAAAATTGCTAGCTTATGGTATGTGAATATGTATTGTGGTTAAAGTTATGATTTAAGTTGGAATTGATCAGTGGGGTTCATAAACTTAATTGGCAAACTATTTGGTGGGTTCTGGAAATTCCTAGAATGGTTTGGGCCAGATTGTCATCCAATTGACTGCTGTTCCCCGTCGTTTTTCGGACGCCAATATTTGAGAAGTCTTTCCATGCTCTTAGATATAAGAATTTTGGGTTCAGTTCTAGCGTTTTGGAAAACCCGGCACCAAGCTGAAGTTAATTATGAGCTTGCCATGCTCATTCTGTGATTCTTTGAAGGTCACCTGCAACCCACATAGTTTCGCAAATGGGTTATGAATGAATATTGTAGGACATGGACATCCATTGGTTCATGTGAGTCACAATGCCAGAAAAAAAATCTGAATCCCTGCTGGAAAGGTTTGCAAGTCAATTTGCCAAGATCATGCAAGCATGGGTTGGCACAGGCCAATGCCGAACCCCAAATTTGGGTCACCAACATAGACAATTCTTCCATTTGTACACTTGAGCACTTGCCCAAGATACCAAGTATTTCATTGGGATGATTTCCCGATATGGTGGTTTCTTATGGTTTCTTCAAATGTTTGGGGACCCCAAAACCAATGGTTTTTGTCAGGGTTTTTCCTCTTAAAGCCATCCTTTTTATGACACCACCATTATAAAAAGAGCCTGACGGCCGCAGACGCTGAGCCAACTGGACTTTGAACAGCTGGTCCACCTCTACAACTGTCCCTGGGCGTCCAGAATCGACCATTCTTATAGATTTCGTTGTGAAGACGAGGCAGTTTGGAGTATAGCAAGCCCAAAAGAGATAGGAAATGGTGGAATCCTGGAAGTATATATATATAATCCATACCATCCCCACATGTTTGGCTTATATGAAAAAGATTGTGATATCCTCCTGATAAATTATTCCATATTCCATCTTCAGTGATTCGAGGGCAGTGTAAAGGTCCTGAAGTGGAACAAAAACACTGACATCCCCAACAGCAAAGTTGGAGGAGATCTTGTGAGGCGGAAACTGCCATTGGAAGCTGTGTTTTTCCTGGTGATACACTGGAAATTGAACTTAAGGTGTTGAAACACCGTCACGATTCCCATGTGTGAGATCGTTTTAAAAAAACTATGGCCTTGAAACTGGTCGTTTAATTCCAGTGGCAAGTCACAAGACCATTGAAGCCAGGCTTCTGCTGTTGAGGAATGCACCAGGAAGTTGAAAACAGGGTACCCCCAAGTTTGATGGTTGATTGTTTACCATCATTATCCTTATCAGAAGCTCATCATATTCTAGGGTCCATCACTCACATTTTTATTTTTTGGACTACAGCAACACCCAAAAACATAGAAACGTGATTTTCCACCACAAAAATTGTCGTTAGTAAACCTTTCGCACTTGGTGGGCAGCTCCGGATCCCACCCTTGCTCCCAATTAATAGGAGTTGTTACTTGTCTTTTTGTTGGGGGTAGTAATTCATGGTGATAAATCCAAATCATCTAAGAATCATCCAATCAATCTGAGTCCGTAATCCATTTTTTATCCAACAATCATCCAATCAATCTGTTGTTCATAGTGAATGTAACCATCCAGGTCATCCAAACATGGCTCCAAGGTCAACGGGATGCCATGGGCCGATATTCTGAGTGCAGCCCAGTTCCATCGGGACCTGATCTGCTGGTCATTCTTCTTGGTGTGTTTCCTGGCTGACTATCATTGGAAACCATGGTTTTCCTGCTGGTTTCCTGGGTTTAAGGGAAAATCTTAACCGGAAACCATGGTTTTTACCATAAAATTGGTTGGGCTTTCCGGTGTAAATTTTCCCATCATCCAATTCTATGATACTAAGGTTGATTCCCTGGATCAAAAAGACTAGCCTGGCTGGTTGAATTCTAACCTGGGTGTAATGCTGGGCTTACTTTTGGCGAATCTGGCTGGTTGAATCTAAGAATGGGTTTAGTTGATTGGATTGAGAAAAGAACGGGATTTGTTCACCAAAACGGGGGAGGTAACCCATAAATCATGATATTTATGGCCAATCATGGGGTAAAAAACATAAAACCATGCAATAAGCACTCTCTAGAAACCCTGGTGCTAGTGGATTTCTACATTTTGACTTGTCTGATTTTGGATCCGGGCATGGGAATAGCAGCTGGCGGGTTTCGAGTTTTTTAGGATGCCCCTAGGGCAGGCCATCTTCAATTGCAATAGCGTGATGTTTTCGGAGGAGGTGGTCCTGCTGCCAAAGTCAGAGAGAATTTTTATCATGTCTTCATGGAGAAAGAAACAGGTATATACTTGCACCATATCACCAGGATCACGACCTTGCAATCGTGCCTCTAGGGCATTCTCGGGGCTCAGTTTAGGTCTGAGCACCCTTGGTCGAGTTCAAAAGTATAGGCCATACTTCATACGGACGCATACCTTTTTGGGTGGTTTCGCATGATGCTTCTTTTTCTGCAGACCAATTATCCCATGTCAAGCCAAAACAGGTAGTTGATCGTTACAGACCATCACTCCATATTTGCTTTACATTCACTCAATGCTTGGAGCTTTGCAAATCCCATTAAATCACCATGTTTCTACATTTTTCTTGATCAAATATGATCAACATATTTCAATCATATCCCCAAATTGATTATACATACACTAAATTCTACCCCAGTTTATCACCACATACCAAACAATGTGTGTTGGTCAGGTCATAGAGCCCTCCGATCATTCATGGCTTGCTGGAAAATCCCCAATGGACTTCCAGGATTTTCCCAACTTCTTTGATGAACCGAGGATACTGACCTCTAATCACCAGGTTTTCTTGATTGAATACAGTATCCTCAAACATATCCCCAAACCATCACTATGTATTAAATGTTATATCCCATATAGTTGGGGGTGCAAGTTCCATTAGTAAGTGGCTTCCAGTCCACCATAGTTGTAGGGGCTATAACCCATCTCATGGAGATTAGCACGATACTTATACCCATAAATAGATTATGTTCCCGTTTAGACCTTCATTTATGAGGGATTGATTTACCACAATCCCATAGTTATACCCATGAATAACCATAGTTATGCTCATAAAACAACATGTTAAACCATAGTCGTATCTATTAATATTTAGAAACTATGGTTTAACATGGTATAACTGTAGATGCCACTAAATGTTTTATGGTATAACTATGGTATAGCATCTACAGTTATAGCCACTATATTGGTTCTATACCCATCTTATCTCATTTTGGCCAAGCTCTACCGAGGTTTGGTGGCCTGGCAGCCTGCGGTTGCGGCCTGGCGGTGGCCTATTGGTACTGCGGTCCGACTGCCCAGGGTTGCTGAGCCAGTGGTCCAGCCAGAATTTGGATGCGTTTACCATGAAAAACCATGATTTTAGCACCCAAAATCTGGAATTTACCATATTTTACCGTCATTTTCGATCCAAAAAAATGATGTTACACAAGAGTTGGGGCTTTTACCCTTGGAAATAGAAGATTTACGTTCAACTTTTAGCCATTTGTCATCATTTGTGGCCATTTGAAATTGGGAGTTTCAAATTGATGAAAATCCTCCATTATGGGAATCCCCCTTGAAACCAACCACCATTGTGGTGATTTTCCAATTAGTTCCAATAGGTTTTTGACACTGCTCATGAGGGTTGGGAATAGGTCCCTAATTCTTGGACCAGGAAAAAGCTGTCCATGCCGTAAATGGGTTGACCCTATTTCAAGGGCCTCTATGTTTGGATGGCTTTAAGGGAACCACATCCTCACCTGGAAAGATGTCCCAAGAAAAATCTGAATTTCCTGCACCATTCCCATGCCAAGCTTGTAGATGGTTGGTGTTACATATACCGTGTTTATGTTGGCTGAAGCCCGGTTAGTATCCCCCTTTTAGCAATTTTTGGTGACTGCCAAGGCAGACAGATGATGGGCAAGAAGAGGGTGGCAGGCGTTTCGGGGTTTCGGGGTCGGTGAATTTCATGGACGCTATGAGTTTCATGTGGTAAATCAAACGCTAGCCTTCTAGATGATAAGGAGATGGGACTAATAGACCTCCAATTGGGGATAGCAATTTCCCGCCTTTTTCTGGCAAAGATGGGGTGGTTTTGCTGAACATTATTGAGTTTACCACATTTCTTCTTTTAGGTTGTCCTCTCAAAAAGATGAAATCAGCTTCAAGTGTCAAAATTGGAAAAAAAAAAACACCATCAAAAATGGGTCCATAGGAACACTATGGCTACCCTCTGGGAAATATAGAATCTCATTGATAGCAACTATCTACAGTACAGGTTCATACAAACCTTTTTCTAGGAGCCCCTTATCAAAAACCAGACACCCTGATTGTTGGCTCATCCCTTTGAAAGGTATTCCCGTGGGCCACGGGTCAACCTTGGATACTTCCGACATAGGCTAGTTGGAATTGACCACATGACCTGTAAATTTCAGGACACATGTGACCAGCTTGAAAGGTAAAAAAACATGACTAGCAAACCAGAGAATCTCCTGACGGGGCCCCGGAGATAGTGTGACGGTAGTTGCACGTTGCCAAGACAGGAATAAGGTGCAAATCAATGCCATAGACCCCCAGTTTTTGATGGTTAATACCCACCTCTCTTGATATTGGGGATGGTTTATGGCATATGGCATTGGGTTTACCAGTTCACATATGATGACAAATGGATACTGGAAACAACATCACCAATAATTTTCCAATGGATGTGTCCGCGTTCCCCAAACCCAGCTGTTGAATACTTGCGGTCCGGTTGGCCTTTGATGGTGGGATTTGGACCGTGACTGGTTGGGATTTAGACTAGGGAAAGTCTACCAGAATTTGGTGGCTTCTGTCGTATCAATATTAATGATAGATATGTTACCAGTAGTACCGCACAAGGCCGTGGCGGAAGTTTCAAAAATGGGAAACCTATCGGAGAGCTTGGAGAGCTTGGTTGTTGTGAATCACGGATGGCAGAGCGAATCCACTGATGGACTGAAAGGTGGTTGGAGTTGTGTTTTTTGAATGGTTACAATGGTTGCAGTGGTCACCTGGTTGGTCACGTCACCCACAACTGCTGGATGTAGTGTGGTGTAGTGCAGCTGTAGTCGTAGTTGTAGTTGTAGTGTAGCGGAGTTGTAGTTGTGGTGTAGTGTAATTAGTGTAGTGTAGTTGCAGTTGCATTTGTGATGGTGTAATGAGTGTAGTGCAATGTAATGTAGGGTAGTGTAGTTCAGTGCAGTCTAGCGTAGTGTAGTGTAAAGTAGCATAGTTGTACCTGTAGTTGTAGTTAGTGTAGTCTGGTGTGGTGTGGTGTAGTGCAGTGAAATGTAATTAGTGTAGTGTAGTGTACTGTAGTCTAGTGTAGTGTAGTGTGGTGTGGTGTAGTGTGATGTAGTGTAGTTCTAGTTCTAGTTGTAGTGTAGTGTAGTGTAATTGAATGTGGTGGAGTGGAGTGTAGTGTAATGTAGCGGACTGTAGTGGAGTGTAGTGTGGTGTAGTGCAGTGTCGTGCAGTGTAATGTAATTAGTGTAGTGTAGTGTAGTGTAGTGTAATGTAGTTGTAGCTGCAGTTGCAGTTGTAGTTGTAGTTAGTGTAGCGTAGCGTAGCGTAGCGTAGTGTAGTGTTGTGTTGTGTTGTGTAATGTTGTGTAATGTTGTGTAGTGGCGTGTAGTGTAGTGGAGTGTAGTGTGGTGTAGCGTAGTGTAGTGTAGCATAATGTAGTTGTAGTTGTAGTGTATTTTAGTGTAACTGAGTGTAGTGTAGTGTAGCGAAGTGAAGCGGAATGTAGTAGCTGTAGTTGCAGTTGCAGTTGCAGTAGCAGTAGCAGTAGTAGTAGTAGTAGTAGAATTAGTAGTAGTTGTTGTTGTTGTTAGTGTATTGTATTGTAGTGTATTGTAGCGTATTGTAGTGTATTGTAGTATAGTGTAGTGTAGTGCAATTGGGTATAGTGTAGCGTAATGTAGTTGCAGTTGGAGTTGTAGTGTAGTGTAATCTTATGTAGTGTAGTGAAGTGAAGCGGAGTGTAGTGTTGTAGTGTTGTAGTGTTGTAGTGTAATTGAATGTAGTGTAGTGTACTTGAGTGTAGCGTAGTGTAATGTAGTGTAGTTGTAGTTGTAGTTGTGGTGCGGTGTAGCGGAGTGGAGTGTAGTGTAATACATCTGAACCGTGGTTTTGTATGTTGTTAAACATTTTGACTTGGAAATGTGCTTCGCGCCACAACGGCGTGCACTTTTTCAACATCTCAACGTCCAAAAGTGCCCCGAACCCCTCAGTTTTTTACACTTTTGACTTCGAAATGTGCTTCGCCCCACAACCGGGTGCACTTTTTCGACATCTCAACTTCAAAAAGTGCTCCGAAGCTGGTGTGGTTTGTACATTTTGACTTCGAAATGTGCGTGGCCCCACAAAAGCTTGCACTTTTTCAACATCTCAACTTCAAAAAGTGCTCCGAAGCTGGTGTGGCTTGTACATTTTGACTTGGACATGTGCTTTGCACCACAACGGCATTTACTTTTTCAACATCTCAACTTCCAAAAGTGGTCCGAGACCGTCAGTTTTTAGCACTTTTGACTTGGACATGTGCTTCGCGCCACACCGGCGTGCACTTTCTTGACGTCTCAACTTCCAAAAGTGGTCCGAGCATGGTGTGTTTTGTACACTTTGACTTGGAAATGTGCTTCGCGCCATAACGGCGTGCAATTTTTCATCTCTCATCTGGCCAG
>Ga0126342_10002681_pt1:15000-28246 | contig 28246 bp, 23 predicted proteins | sample Cyp1metagenome_FD_92528 | JGI IMG/M metagenome (GOLD analysis project Ga0126342, IMG submission 92528) | Coral microbial communities from Lord Howe Island, Old Settlement Bay, Australia - Cyphastrea 1 metagenome | ecosystem: Host-associated > Invertebrates > Cnidaria > Coral ... | reverse complement strand
TTGGGGGGGGGGAGTTTAAAAAAGAGATCGCAATTGTTACAGAAACTCTAAGAAAGGGAAGGTTGGGCATTTAGTGCTGCTTTTGGAGGTAGGGCCTGGGGGGGGGGGGGGACGTTTTAGAGAATGATTTGCAATCGTGACAGGAACTCTATGAAAGAGGAGGCTGCGAATTGAGGAATACCATTGCATGTAGGGCTTGGGGGGGAAGTTTAGCAAATGAGTTGTAATCGTGACACGAACTTGATGAAAGGGAAGGATTTGCATTGATGGCTACTATTGCATGTAGGGCTTTGGGTAGGGGGGAATTTAGAACATGACTTGCAATCGTGACAAGAACTCTATGAAAGGGAAGGATATGCATTGAGGACTGCTATTTCATGTAGGGCTTTGGGGGGAAGTTTAGAAAATGATTTGCAATCGTGACAAGAACTCTATGAAGGAGGAGGCTGCGAATTGAGGAATACCATTGCATGTAGGGCTTGGCGGGGGGAAGTTTAGAAAATGACTTGCAATCGTGACAAGAACTCTAGGAAAGGGAAGGATGTGCATTGAGGACTGCTATTGCATGTAGGGCTGTGGGGGGGGGGACGTTTTAGAGAATGATTTGCAACCGTGACAAGAACTCTATGAAAGGGAAGGATCTGCATTGAGGACTGCTATTGCATGTGGGAAAGTTTAGAAAATGACTTGCAATCGTGACAAGAACTCTATGAAAGAGGAGGCTGCCAGTGGAGGAATGCCATTGCATGTAGGGCTTTGGGGGGGGGGAAGTTTCGAAAATGACTTGCAATCGTGACAAGAACTCTATGAAAGGGAAAGATTTGCATTGAGGACTACTATTGCATGTAGTGCTTTGGGGGGGGAAGTTTAGAAAATGACTTGCAATCGTGACAAGAACTCTATGAAAGAGGAGGCTGCGAATTGAGGAATACCATTGCATGTAGGGCTTGGCGGGGGGAAGTCTAGAAAATGACTTGCAACCGTGACAAGAACTCTATGAAAGGGAAGGATGTGCATTGAGGACTGCTATTGCATGTGGGGCTTTGGGGGGGGAGTTTTAGAAAATGATTTGCAATCGTGACAAGAACTCTATGAAGAGAAGGCTGCGAATTGAGGAATACCATTGCATGTGGGGCTTTAAGGGGGGGAAGTTTAGAAAATGACTTGCAATCGTGACAAGAACTCTATGAAAGAGGAGGCTGCCAATGGAGGAATACGATTGCATGTAGGGCTTTGGGGGGAAGTTTAGAAAATGATTTGCAATCGTGACAAGAACTCTATGAAAGGGAAGGATGTGCATTGAGGACTGCTATTGCATGTAGTGCTTTGGTGGGGGAAGTTTAAAATGACACTGGAGTTTCTGAATCGGGGCAACCTGGAGTTTCTGAATCTTGTCAACCAGGAGTTTCTGAATCGGGACAGAGTGGAATTTCTTAATCGGGACACACTGGAGTTTCTGAATCGGGACACAGTGGAGTTTCTGAATCGGGTCGGCCAGGAGTTTCTGAATCGGGACAGAGTGGAGTGTCTGAATCGGGTCGACCCGGAGTTTCTGAATCGGGACATGCTGGAGTTTCTGAATCGTGGCAACCAGGAGTTTCTGAATCGGAGTTGCTGAATCGGGGAAAGTTTCTGAATCGGGTTTATCCCCTCTCCTCTCCTCTCCTCTCCTCTCCTCTGCTGTAGATTCCCTATTTTACCCTACTCTTCTCTACTCTACTCTTCTCTACCCACCTCTACTCTATTCTACTCTTCTTTGCTCTGCTCTTCTCTACTCGGGTCTACCCTTCTCTACTCTATTCTTTTGAATGCCCGCAACACAGAAGTTTCTCTCCTAATAAACTTCGTTTGAACATCGAGTGAGGTACTGTGAGGAATGAGACACGCTTCCTAGTCAAGACCATCGTGAAATTGTGATTTGAGTCATAGACCTCAACGCCTTCAACAAAGGATGATGTATAACAAAACTTCCCGCGGATGTGAGCCATTACGGCGCGAACTTTGACCCTCAGGATGAAAAAAACATGCGGGAAACATCCTACTCATAGCACTTGACTACAAGCCACATCATCGCAGTAAGGGGTATTCAAGTTTGAAGCCCTTGCCCCATCTGTATAAGGCGCTCCTTCTCGCGCCATTAAAAGGATTCAAATTATTTTGAGTTTAGCTATCTTTTTGTCTGATGACAGTGGGCAATCTACGCAAACGACCCTTCGGAATAAGGATTCCCCACCCCAATCCCAGTCCAAAGCATCGTGCCACCGTGATTTGCATCAAAAACCCAACATGCCCCAAAACATATGACTAATCTGGGATGAGGTGTCTAACGGCACTTCCCATAGGCACGACGGTTGCGAGACGACTTCTCGTAAAATGAGACGAGTAAGGTCTACTATTTGGCTCACCTTCGGAAGCTTGGCTGCTACCTATGGTGCGGTAACATTCTCCTGCCGGACCCCGGGCGGCAGGAGGTGGTAGCCATTAACAAGCTGTAATGCATACAATGACAATGACTCAAAATATCCAACTTTCGCGAAACTTTCGCGAAAAAATGCTACTTTCGCGAACTCGAAAAGAACTTTCGCGAGGGTTTCCAGCATAACACGCACGGCTTTCACAGTTAAAACTCCTTACCAGGACCTTTAGATCGACTGTAGATATGGAATCATCGAAGGAAGTTTAGAAGTCAAACTTCCGACAACATGGACAGATGAAAAGCAGAGATGGGAAGTCAGAGAGAAGAGAAGAGTAGAAGAGAGAAGATCAGAGAAGGGAAAGAGTCAGAAGAAAGAAGATGCAGGTGCGCGAAAAGGTAGGAAAGTCGTGAAACAATGCGAAGCACTGTGTTTTTCCAATGATTTGTGGCTCCGGAGGGTCGAAAAGTAGGCTCGCTAAAGCGGCGGGTGCCATCTGGCCAGATGAGAGATGAAAAATTGCACGCCGTTGTGGCGCGAAGCACATGTCGAAGTCAAAATGTTAAAAACACCACATGTTCGGACCGCTTTTGGAAGTTGAGATGTCGAAAAAGTGCACGCCTTTGTGGCGCGAAGCACATTTCGAAGTCAAAATGTACAAAGCACACCAGCTCCGGACCAGTTTTGGAAGTTGAGATGTCGAAAAAGTGCACGCCGTTGTGGCGCGAAGCACATTTCGAAGTCAAAATGTACAAAGCACACCAGCTCCGGACCACTTTTGGAAGTTGAGATGTCGAAAAAGTGGACGCCGTTGTGGCGCGAAGCACATTTCGAAGTCAAAATGTGAAAAACACCACATGGACGTTCAGATGTCATTTCGCGTGGCAGGCGCGAGGGATTGTGCACCTGCTCAAAAGGGAGCAAAACGTGAGGGTTTTGTTGCATTTCCACAAACGATGGCAAGCGTGGGACAAGAGGATCTGCAAAGATGCATTTTCCGCGGCAGGAGCAGTACAAGATACATCTTCATCAGGGCTGTTAGGAGGTCCGGGCGCTGATTTCCTGAGAGGGGTTGCATTTTGGAGCATCAGATCCTCAGGTTTGCTGAGATGATTTTGCATGACAGGTGCAGCACTTCGTATGACCTGGCATCACTTTTTCGTGGCACGCGCAGTAGTTTAGACAGGTGGGCTGGAAAAATCGCAAAACGCATGGGTACGAGGCCGTCAGCTGTGCACTCAACTTTCCATTTTTGAAGGAAGTCTCACTTGCTTTGTTTTTGATGTTGTCAACTTCGAAAAATGGGGAAGCGTCGCAGAAATGCTTCGTTTCTGACGATGTCAACTTCAAACATTGAGGAAGTCTCGCAGAATTGCTACGTTTTTGACGTTGTCAACTTCAAACATTGAGGAAGTCTCGCAGAATTGCTGCGTTTTTGATGTTGTCAAGTTCAAAACCTGAGGACGTCTCGCAGAATATCTTCGTTTTCAAGCTTGCAGATAGACAGGTAGATAGATAGACAGACAGACAGACAGATAGACAGACAGACAGACAGATAGATAGTTGAGAGAGAGAGAGAGAGAGCGAGAGAGAGAGAGAGAGATAGATGGATGGATGGATAGATAGATAGATAGATAGATAGTTGAGAGAGAGAGAGAGAGATAGATAGATAGATAGATCGATAGATCGTTAGGTAGGTAGATAATCAGAGAAAGACAGAGAAAGAGAGAGAAAGAGACAGAGAGAAAGAGAGGAAACCTTAACCACCTTTCGGTCCATCAGTGGATTCGCTCTGCCATCCGTGATTCACAACAACCAAACTCTCCTATAGGTTTCCTATTTTTGAAACTTCCGCCACCGCTTTGTGCGGTACTACTGGTATGCTCTTTAGCTTTCCATGCGCTTTTTCACATCGTGTTGTGAAACCTTTCCATTGTTCTAGATGATTCTAGAGATATTGCAAGGTTTGCGCACGGCATATATGTCCTCTGGAAGGCTGCTGGCAGCCGACAAGCATGAACCTTACCGACCCTCTCTGCTCAAGATCCAAGCAAGCAAGTGCACACGATCACAAGAGTATCAGTATATGTATATTATTGCATCGTATACTGTATATACATATTATATATATATAGATTATATTACATAGTTATTTGAGTAATTTGATATTTGTTGTTTAACTTCTACGTATCTCGGAAACTTGTAGCAGCTATGCTCAGCTATGCCTTCCTATGACCCTCAAACTTCGCATTGTGTCCACAACAGAGGGGGAGTACTGTGAAACTTGCGAATTCCTGAGAAGAAAATAGGACCTGACATGATCTGAACATGTTTGACCTTGGGACAAATCTGTGGCGGTGGCTGCAAAGATTGTCAGCGATGCCAGGTACCCGTTTTGCATCACCTGATACACGTGGCTGAGTCGAGATGGGCTATAATCTTTGATGTCTTGCTTCTTGGGCTGACATGATTCAACAAACCTCTCCAAATTGAGAAGGTTGCAGGGACAAAGTCTGGGTGACACGTCTCAGCACGCGTTACGCCCTGTTCCCTGTGGCCAAGCCAATAGGCAAGCTGTCTTCCAAAGGGTCATGGGTATTGAATGTTATTGACAACTATTTATATACATCTGATGCCTGCAGGTTTTTTGCACAAACGGCAACCGAACCTGATTACAAACAACTACTCCGAGCGCCTCAAAGACCAAACCTGGAAAGCCGTAGAAGTAGGTTTTGCCGAAGGAAGTGTAGCCTTCTTGATCCCTCAGGGCATAGCAAATGAACGTTTGCAATATCTTACAATGGTGACCAGGTAGTGATGAGTGGGCGAAGTTGCCCACGACATGAGGTCTCTAGCATGTGCTGACCCTTGGTCCCAACTCAAGTGCCGTGATGCGTTGAATAATTTGGAACAATTTTGAGCAATCCTTGCCACGAATAGGTTACGGGTTACCTAGGGTTTGACTCATCTTGGCCCTCCCGCATCACGAAGGGCTTGCTTTTTGTCAAACCAGCCACGCGGCATAGCGCCTGCAAAAATGTTGATGTCCAATAGACGTAAATCGAAATACGAGTATGGAATTGACTACAGACATGCATGTCGGTATAGGCACATGTCCAGATGTAGAGGCAGTACAGGCACATACATGTCTATTGTTTATATGTATGGCACATGACACCATGTGTACAATGTACAAACGTATGTGTATATAATATTCATGTAAATTTGTATATTATACAAAAAATAAATAAATAAAGAAAGAAATAAATAAACATATATATATATATGCATATGTACATCTACATCTGAATATGGCCATGTATGCGCATATACATGTGTTTATATATATAAACAGAATACATATGTTTCAAAAATATTTCAGTATATTTTGAAGTGTGTATTTCGGCACCTAGGTGCTGCGTCGGCAGATATGAAGGTGGACATGAGAGCGAAATACGAGGACAGGCAGAGGCCTGGATGTAGTGCAGACTGCAGTGGGGCTGTCGTGTGGAAGCATCCAAGCAAGTAGACAAGCAAGTGAAGCATATGGACGGCATGCAAGTGTGTTCGTATGCAAGCGTGCTCGTGTGAGTGAACTGGCAGGCATCTTGGTACGAGTAGGTGCGATGAAGAACAGGGAAGCAGTATAATAGGCTGCAAGTGTCAGGTATCTTATCGTGATGCAATGTTATAGTACGAGTAGGTCGTGTCATGTGTGAATGTTCAAAACATCGTTTTTGGGTATGGTAATCAGGGAGTCCTGACGATCCGCCAATGTGGGCAATTCACCGAAATTTGATCACGTCCCAGGTGGCAACATGATAGCCCATCAGCATTGCTTGTGTGTCTAGATGTCTGTCACAGTCTGTCTGGATGAACCGGTGACTGCGGAATGTACGTGTCTGCGCCTGCTCGTATACATACATGTATATTCTACGCGCATGCTTGTTCTGTGATTACATGTGTATAATATGTGTCATTGTCTTTGCCAATTCGATCCACTTCACACTTGTAGTCCTTGCTACGGTATGAGCTCCAGGTATGTATCTACACATGTATGCATACTTGTATGATATGCCATGTGTGTGTGAAACATCTCAACAGATGTAAAACTTGTACCTGATGTTTTTGATTTCGATTTCAAGGAAGTTTATCAATGTTTGCAGGGGGTGCCGGGGGCATTGATGAGACCGGTGGTAACAAAACACTCATCAGTTGCCTGTGACATCGATGGGGACGCTCATCGACGTACCTGCATAACATGTCCATGTCGTGGTGGGAAGAGGCTCAACCCAAGAACCTCCATGTCGTCGTTTTTGCATCCTGTCATATTCTGAACATGATTTGTCAAGACTTGGATGATAAAAAATCTCTATTTTGGATTGCACAACTCAGGACTGTGGTGCAAATTTTCTGACATATTTTGGAAGGGTATGCCAATTTGTCACACCTATGGGGTTCTTCCCTGGAGTCTCATGGTCTTTTTCATGAAGGACTTTCTTCAGCCCAATGCGGTTTACATTCGTTTCACGCACATTGTCAGCATGCAACCCAAAATCTATGTGGGATCGGCTACGCGCAGTACTTTGGACCGCGAAAGCAGTCGCACCAGAAAGTACCTTCAACTTGAACATGACAAATTTGTCCAAGCTGAACTTGCACTACGTTTTGGCGTGATCACCACAATCTCTTTGTTTGGGCTCCAGTCCATCTTCTTGTTCATCGAGCAAATTATCGATGCCTCGAACTTGCATGAATTCAAGAATGGCAACCTCGTTTGACACTACCCATTAATGTGCCAATTCTTCCATCCTAGGAAGGGTCTTTTGAAGAAGCCAGCCATGAATACCAATGCCCAATTTGGCCTTGCTTCGCTGTGGCGCACGTCCAAACACAAGTTCACCCCAAAGGTTGTACGTGACATCCTTGCCTCCGATCGGTTTCACTCCAGATTGGAACTCTGGCAAATCATCCACGCTCTGGGCTCGAATACAAAGGCCAGATCGAGACCACCAAGATGCTTTGATCTCACAATGGTGGCCTCACTTTGTGCTACATGCTCCGAGGCTTCGACGTTTGAGCTCCAACACCCAGGAGCCATACCGAACTCTCACTTCAGGCAATTGATGCCTCCATCCAATGGTGGAAAGGGAAGCACGCTCCACGTGCTGCCGCACTGCGAGCTCCCTGGTCTTTGAGTCCAAATCTGGTGAAAACTCTACGACAATTCCTTCGACGATGGCATCTACAGGTTCTATCACATCAAGCTCCTTGTCACGCTTCGTCGTTCAAAGTCATTTTTGCCAAACACGCCTCAGTGATGGACATCCTGTGCAACCATGAACAGGCAGTCACTGACTGGGCAACAGGTTTGTCACCTGTATGCTGCTGCAAAACATGGACCCCTTTTAAGAAGACGTGTTTGAATCCCGGTGCTGAACACTGGATCCTCGCTGGCAATCTTCTTGGTGATCTTCTTCCTCCTGAACAAGCGGTCATTGCGGAAGGGTCTCTGTTAAACAAAGTATTTCCTAACAAAAAGGAGCGCTTGACCATGATGAGCCGAGCCCTGTACCTCAACATTGCCAGTCTTTCTCCAACCACATCACCACATCGGCAATCTCTGCTCTTTTTCTACGTCGTTCGACGGTGTGGTGTTTCATTGTGAAGACAAGCAAGCATCATCTTTGCGTATCTTTTGTCCTAGCCTCTACCACAAGTCATTGGAGAATACCTTCTTGGACAACCAGATCTTTGACTCCTTGGACATGTCACCCACTGCTTTGGTCAATCAAATGGTGGCTTCGTTGGAACGTTCATATGGGAAGAAGTACCTATGGACGCTTGGAACTGGTCGTCAATTGTCTTCCGGCGACAGTGTGTGTGGCCAAGAAGAAGAAACAGTATACTGCTGGATGTCCATCATTTCGTTTGTTGACTCTCCATTCAGGCCCATGCTCAACATCCTCGCTCGGGTGATTTTCCAACTGATTCCAGTAGGATGTTGCAGTTGGAGATGTCTACGCGCTGCTCCAAATGCCCGAAGAAGCACCGGAAAATGATAATCTTCGAATTTTCAACCAGGATTTGGCGGGCTTCGGCCCCGCACGAATGCGAATGACAACGAAGTCGTCTCTGTTTATCCAGGAAAGACCAACAACATTCAACAGCCCAGGTGATCTTGTGAAAGGATGCGAATTCAGACGTCTCAGCATCACCCGAAAAATCGCAGTACAGGATGTTCCGGATCTCATCAAACAATGCAATCTTTTTGCATTGGGCCCTCGGAGTCTACGGCAGCGACGAGGTAGCCCCATGGGTAGTACCGGGTAGTCCCTTGTCAGAGGCACTTTGCCTCATGGTGGTCTCCATCAGTGAACAAATTTGGCCCATCAACTTCAAAGAGATTTTGGCCAATCATAATCTTTTTGTTCGGCATCTTCGCTATGTGGACAACAGATTGATCTTGGGCAACCACCCTATTTAGGATCTGCCACCATATGAGATCCTACTTGATAAAGGTGCCTATGGGAAACCCATCATTTTGGAGAATGACCCTCAGGAATTTTTGGGTTTCATGATCGAAACCAACCCCTTTGGACCTACAAGCATCTCCCAGTTTTGTCTCCGTTCTCTACATCACATCCGAGAGTTCTGCGCAGTGGCTTTCGCTCGCGCTGTCACACCGTGGTGACATGCGTATTCCCTGTGTATAGGGTTCGCCAAGGACTTCAACAATTGATTCAAATTTATGATTTGGCTGGCTTTGCATTTGAAGAACTCAATAGCATTTCTTTGCAGATTTTGTCTTCTGTGCATTAAAATTGGCTGGCTGTTGCTTCTCTTGTCTCTCTGGTGATTCCTTCCGTGTTCTTCTTCTCCCTTCCTCTTGCTCTTTGGCTCAAGCTCGCTCCCTGCTTTGTTTCTCTGATAGTCTCTGACCGTGATGCATTCCCAACAGCGCCAGCACTTGGCCAAAGCTATCATGCATTTAGACTACATCGCTGGTTTCCTTCCTTTCTTCGAACCTGATTTGGATTGGGACTCTTCCCCTATTATATGGCTCCTTCGAACTTTGCTGCTGAACCTCGTAACCTGCGTACTTTTGTTCCCATGCCTCGATCGACCCATTCGACTACATTAGTGGCTCATGGAGGCCTTCCATCCCATGTGACAATCAATCCTCAACCGCATTTTCGTCCGATACACTCCTCAGATCCATGTCGACCATGCCGGACGAAGTTCATCAAACTGCACGACCAGTACGGCTTCATCAATGGCAGCTCCGGCTACTTGAACCACACCAGGATCCATTTCAGCAGCTCCGAATACAGTTCTCGATCAACAACAACACCACCATCCAACACCGTTGAGACTCGTCCTCATCCAAAACGTCGCTGCCTGCGACCACCTGCTTCTGAGACTACTGCACCAGTCCCTGCTCCTGACCCTGATGATGAAACTGATTCAGACCTTGTGCAAATCGGGTGCGCCAAGTGCGGGACCTGTGGATCCAGACATTCTTTCTGTCCCTCGAGTCATCGTGTATGCACCGAGTGAAGATGGTGCCTCACATCCAGTTTCCGCTTCTACGGGCAACAGAGCTTGGACCGAGATTGGCGACCAACAACTGGTGGAATACAAGCAGGGCCCTCGATCCCACCCTTCATGGAAGTCCACTGGCCAACGTCTCCGTCATACCCCTGAGAGTTGCCGCGCACGATGGATGTTCTAAAAGAACACCAAATCAGATTTGGTCCCTGCGAATGACCCCAACCCGCCTCCCATGGACTGTGTAACAGATCGCTGTCCGAAAAATTCGGTTGCCCGGTTTTTTGTTATTCTTTTTGTTGCTCGTTTGTTCTCCTTCTTTTCCTCTTGCGTTTTTTTTTGATCCCTCTTGACTCTTGCTGTCTATTTCAGCTTTGGCTCCTTTTCAACAATCAATTTCCTGTGATGCATCGTTCTCGTTCCCCAGATATCGCCCTTCATGGTTCTTGTGATCTATATGGCAGTCCAGCTACGACAAGATCCACTCCAGTGATCCACCGTCGACGAGTCGACGACCAATCTTGGTAACGATTACTTTTGATGATCTTCGCTTCATGGCTCAGGAACATGCTGGCGCCAGTGATATGATCCTGGCTCGTTTGGACCTTCTTCCGAACTTGTCAGCTACAGAGCAAAAAGGCCTCTTCACATTCTCGAAATTGGTGGCCCCATCCAAGCTTCCATGCACCTTGTTCACCAACATTCTTCATGACCTTTTTGACCACATTTCTGTGATTTGGGGATGCCTAATTGGACTCGGATGATCTTTGTCTTCTTCTTGCTGATGTCTTTGAACTCGAGTCTCTCTTCTCGGTGATTGGAGCTTTGACATCCTACAGACCTGACTGATGTCGACGCCAAGATGATGGCTTCAACTCCTTCCTCTTCACAGACTTCACGCAGCCCTACATCATGCGCTGCGCTTGTCATGCCATCAGAAAGATCCCAATACGGTGCTTCCGTAAACTTTCGATATGTCATGACTCAGGCTCTGAGTAAAATGTGACCTCTTGCTGCTCCGCCTTGATCAGTAGGGCTGACAAACAAGTGGCCTGAGAGGTGTTTTAGTTGCTGACTTTACTTTCATCTTTTGTTTCCTCATGTGTTGCTAGCGGCCTGGTCTGAGCTCTTTATTTGAGCAGGTGTTCTCAATTTCGAATCTTTTGGTTCTTTTCCTTGATGTCTCCTTCGTGGTTCCTTCATCGCTTCTTTCAATTTGGTTTTGGCTTAGATGTTTCATCATGACCAAACGTGACTCTGTCATTGCTGATCTACCTTCGCCTCGGGATCTCTGCCTGGCTTCTGGGCAAGACTTGGGTACCCACATGGAACCAGTGTCGGGATATGCTGTCCTGACCCCTGCCAACCCCATCCCATCTTCTGATGACACTTCCACCTACACGACCCCACACGTCTCCACCCGTTCTGAACTTCAACCAAACCAGTACTGTCAACGAACAGTTCGCACCACCACATTCAAGATTTTTGAGTACGGCAACAAAGATCCTGAACTTGTTGTTGAAGAGGTCGATGACACGGGGTATCTGAAGATCAAAACACCGGAAACCTTCTTCAATGGCATTGTGGGCCATGTTCGAGACCGACATGGGCAACGTGTTGACGGCTGGGCCCAATCAGCTATCCTGGCCAACTACTTGCGCAGGTACTTCAACATGGCCGAAACTACCAGGTCGAATATGACTATGAGGACTACTACGGAGAGAGGCTACAGGCCACGGATTCTTCTGAAACGGCCCCTGCTCAACCTTAAGTACCTCCTTCGGTTGCCCAACTGTCCCACCTGTTGCATGGTATCCTCCTACAGGACCCGGAGGGAAATGCTTCAATACTGAATGTGCTGAATGCAGCAGCTTCTTCCTCGTCATCGGCATCCTTGAACTATGATGGCTTAGCTCACCTTGCTGGTCGCTGGTTTTTTTTGCCCAATATCCTTGCTCGACAAAGCACTGTGCACTCCGAGCTTTCTGAGGCCTCGGGTCGCTAGGACTGGACATTAAGACTTACATGTGTCATTGTCCGTGAAACCTCAATTTGTGCAATTGCCTGGCATTTTGATCGCTGACTTTGATCCGCTTACCCGTTCTTGCATCTTCCAAAAAAGCCCCGCTGCTGCGGGGCATGTGTGTGAAACATCTCACCAGATGTAAAACTTGTGCCTGAAGTTTTTTGATTTCGATTTCGAGCCGGGGGCACTGATGAGACCGGCACTAGCAAAGACACTCATCAGCTGCCTGTAATATCGATGGGGCCGCTCATGGACGTGTCAATTTCGTGATGGTAAGAGACTCAACCCAAGAACCTCCATGTCGTCATTTTTGCAATCTGTCTCTGATGAAAACCTCTATTTTGGATGGCACAACTCAGGACTGTGGTGCCAATTTTCTGACTATGGCGATGGTTGCTACGACAATTTATTTGACGTTTATTTGGAACTCGACAGGGAAGGGTCAGCTCCCAATCTCAATTTTTCTTCCTCCCTGATCAGGATTCAATGGAGCATTTTTGCACGCCTGATGCATTCCACATCACAATTCGATAAGACAAGTCTGAGCAAGTGTGTGTGTGTGTGCATGTGTAAATGCACACGTACACGTAAATATTCAACAGACATGTACATGTATATACATATATGTATGAGAAGGTACGTGGGAGTTGCAAACGCACTTATTTATGATTATCTATGTAAGCTTGCAGCTTTGTAGGTATGCAGGCAGGTAATAAAAAGTCGTATTGTATAATATGGTATAATATTGTATACAATATCAACATGTAATATTTTGTATTGTACCTATGAAAGTGTACGTGCATGCAGTCGAAATCAATGTCCTGTTTTCTTAAACACTTTGTTTTTTTCATATTTTTCCTTGTCTGGCCGGAGATGTGCATTGCACGGAAATGGAATGGACCTCCTCGATTTCAGGCCATTGCCACCGCACCTTGGCACGAATTGGATCGAATTGGACTTCCCAGCCACAAAAGTGCGGCCTGCTAAGATCTGCTAAGGCTGGTGCATCCACACAGGCTTTCGGTCGGGTACTCAACACAGAAAAATGCTGAACGTGCTATGAAGTAGCTGGACCATGGACCAATGCGAAATCGGCTGGAAACAAACTCAACAAATACTTCAGATTAACAGTGATTCACATTTTTCAAGCCTGTTGCATTTTCACATATGTTCACAACTTGAATTGCACTGAGCCCGTTGCCTTGCAACATGGTGGCTCGGCTCGACCTCTCAATGAAACAGCTACCCTGCGGAT
>Ga0126342_10002681_pt1:0-10000 | contig 28246 bp, 23 predicted proteins | sample Cyp1metagenome_FD_92528 | JGI IMG/M metagenome (GOLD analysis project Ga0126342, IMG submission 92528) | Coral microbial communities from Lord Howe Island, Old Settlement Bay, Australia - Cyphastrea 1 metagenome | ecosystem: Host-associated > Invertebrates > Cnidaria > Coral ... | reverse complement strand
AATGAAAGGCAGGCATGCACTCTGTTGATAGCAGCAATACATGACAACATTTGATCACTTAGCGTCGACACTATCCAGGCCCTTCAAGCTCCCTCAGCTCCTCGCATTGGAAGGTCATCAAAGCCAACCAACATGTGTAAACAGCTGTCGTGCCGTGTCAGTCCACCTGAGGCACAGGGGGGTGAACGAAAGCTAGAGGCCACATGAATGTGGAAATAGGTGAGCTGAACTTGGATACATGCAGGGAAGTACGAAAGCATGCGCATGTCTCCGGAGCCTTTTTGCGGCAGTGAAGTGAAACTGCGGCAGTGTGAAGTGAAATTGGAACAGCAGTGAAAAGAATTGGGGCGGAGCACGTGCGCTAGAAACGTGCCAGAGAGATAGAGAAAATAGTATACATATATAGGATTATATAAGCATATATTAAATACAAATGTATACATATGTAAATAAATAAAAATAGATACAGATGCATATATATACATATATATGACGAAAGAAAATACAGAAAGAAAATCAGAACACGATATCGACACAAAGAGATAGACATGCATTTACAGGCACAGGAGCTGCACAATGGAGAGGTTCATATGTAGAAGGCAGTTGCATGCTGTGTTTGGTGACATCCGATGGAGGTATATAGAGCTGCAAACATACACGACATAAATGCAAGTGATCTAGGGCTTTGCAGCCGGCACCGCCATTGAACGATAGGGAGGGTTGTATCCGGAGCTGCTTTTGAGCTCACTGCCAAAGTGTCAGACGATACTCATCCACAGGGGTGTCGGAAGGAGTCAAGACAGTTGCAAAGAAGAGGTGTAATGTTCAGCTTTCAGTCGTAGAACATGTGAACCAAAGAACATGGTTACTGTAAAAAGTGGGGCCCTAACTATCCAGAAGTGTAATTTTTGATGGGGCTCAAATCCACAACTGTTTATCCGAGCCACAAAGAATTCTATTGGGCCCACTGCCAAATTGTTAGAAGCTCTGGCGAGCTTGGAATGCCTGAGCCAAAGAAGATGGGTACGCGATAAAGTTTCGGCCCAATCCAAAATGATGATTTTTGCTGGGGCTCAAATCTACACAGTGTTGACCTGAGCCAGAAAGAAATCTATCGAGCCTAATGCCCTGGTGAGGCATATTGCGCAAGAGTTCCATCCGAACAACACGTAGTCTGCCGCTTTTAGATGTATGGCAATTGAACCAAAGAAGATGGTTACTGTAAAAAGTATGGGCCCCATCCAAGATTGCAATTTTCGATGGGGGTAAAAGCCTCAGCTGTGGATCTGAGTCACAAAGAACTCTATCGAGTCCACGGCCAAATTGGTCGAAGCTCCGGCGAGCTTGTAATGTCATGCTCTGATCAAGTATAGAGCGCAAAAGTTGTATCCAAACAACATGTAATCTTCGGCTTTGAGTCGCAAAACATCTGAACCAAAGAAGACTAGAGAATTACAGAAGGGGGGGGGTTCGAGTGAAAAATCATTGTGTTGGACTCAGACCTGCCCCTCCCCTTGCTGAAGCAAGAGTAACTCCAGCTAGCTACCGCTAGCTTTCGTGATATGAATCCAATGTGCAGCTAAGACTCTGGATATGCCGAGGCCACGAAAGGAAGCACTGAAGGCAGTGTGTAGGTTGCGGCATACGTCAAGAAGTTCACCTACACTGGCAGAGCTCTGCCAACGGCCACTTCAGTCACTTGGATATACTTTGATGCTCACCTCCTGAACAAACAACCACAGCTGTCAAGCTCAACAAAGACTGACAAGTGACCGTCTCGAAGAACAAAATCCTCGGATTCATATTTCACACCCAATGGAGGACTTGGGTAGTCTTGAGTACGCAGTAGCACATGATGAGAAAGTTAAGTAAGTCTGTACGAAACGGAACAGCCTTGCATTTTCATGCAGTTTGGTATTTGCGTGCGCAGGCTTTCAAACTGACTTCGTGAGATCAGACAAGTGGGCAAACCTGGCTTGAACATCAGTGGGTGTGATTCTTGCAGCATGTGCCCTGAAAACATCCCACATTTTCTTTCAAACAAAACTTTTAGCGGTGTACTGCGACTTTCTCTATTTTGACTCATCCCTATGAACCTGTTCAGAGAATTTGTATTTGGGCCTTGGATACTGCAAAAACGAAATGGTTATCGTTGAAAGCAAACAAATCTGAGGATCAAAGGTTCTAATAGATTTGAATCGATTTTTTTGCCAGGTATCCAGGTTCTATTTGGTAAACCTTCGGCTTGTGGCCCTGGATGTTCTTTCTCCTCCTTTTCAAGTCCATCCCCAGTCTCGTGCGAGTCTTCTTCTGCTCTCAGAAGTGCTACAGCTTTCCTCATACGGCCATGCAACAAAAGCAAGGTTGCAAAAAATGGCCTTAATGTTCAATATTTTTGATAACCCGCGCTGCACGTATTTTACATTTGTTGATGCTTCACTGACAAACGTGTTTGCCAAAAAACTTTGCACAGTGGCATTGGTAGTGCTAGCTTCAAGAGCTGCAATTGAAAAACCTGAAGCAAAAACATAAATCCATACCTGGCATCCCTGTATCAAGCTAGAGATCTGTCAATTAGGAAATCGATGCAGGATGTCAAGGATCTTCAATTCGATCTAGTCTGAAATTCATGCAAAGTCTTTTGCAATGTTGTTTCTCTTCAGCTCTGTGTCTCGTGCATTGGATTGATCCAGTCCAAAAGCCTCTTCCCCAAGCTCTCTGATACCATGCCTGCCGCCCACACCACTGCGGGTGCAAGCTTGTCCTTCAGGGCTACAAGTCAAACTGTTTCGTCCATCTGTGCCTATCTACATTCGTTAATTGCATGTCAATTGATATTCCTCTTATTGGGCTTGTGAATTGCCCGAACTGCAAAGCTCCTTTGCTCAAGGAAGTGTTCAGTTTGTCTTAATGTCGACTAATGTCAACTTGGCTTGCATCGTCTAGTTTTTTCCGCTTCGCATACAACCATGAGCAGCTTTCCAGCCTGAATGATCAGAGTGTCGAGGCCCCAGAACAGCCTTCCATCATCTATCTTTTCAGCATGTTCTGTAATTACAAACCATTACAAAACAGGCAATGACATGCAATCACATGCCCAGACTTTCACTTCAAGGGGGTCCAAACTACAGGTAGCTGTGCTTGTTGCGTTCCCACCTTAATGCCCCCTGAGTGCCATAACACGCAATAACCATAACTCATTTTTTGTTTCTGCTGTACATTTCAATCCTCTGGCAACCTGCATACAACACCGTACACCCAGCTTGGAGCGATTTTGCAGATGTAGCTCTGGAATGCTGTGGCAGGATTTTGCATGTTGCTCAAAGTGGGCTCGTTCTGACTCTGAATTGCTTATTGACTATCGATCTTGCACACAAGTGCACAGCAAGACTACAATGTTGACATCTTACCTGCAAAAGGAACACATCGACTCAGTTAAGTTCTCTGTCCTCAGCCTCAGCATAGTTTTTCCTTAAAGAAATAGCTTGTACACGTGCTACATTCTAGGCTGGGGAAAAGCTTGAGCGAAACTCAATATGTTGGGAAAAATTGAACACCTATAAATCTGTGAGCAGGTCAGGAAACTCAAGAAATTCTACCCCAAGTAAGCCCTCTCTGATTATCCTTGGCACAAAATTATGACTGCAGTTGCATCAAAACAATTTGATTCGACCTCTTGTTGTTTACACATCTATTTGCATTGCAGTGTGTACGTAGTTAATTACATGATCTAAAGTGTGATAAGACCGCCGGGTCGCATTGTGTGTGTGTGTGACCTTCCCTCCCTCAACTTGATATTATATATATATGGATACACATCAATAATAGCATTGTATCCGTTGCTTCACATCATTCATCCCTTGCATGCCTTGCAGAGTCCACAAGACAACAAAGCATCAAAATATCACAGCACGTCACATTGACCAACAGCACACATGCAACAAAATAAGAGCATCAAAGCATAATCCAACTGTGATACAATCTGAATTTAATATCGTGTGGTGATGTAAGTGTGAGACTGCATTACGTTGAACTACCTGTACACAGCAGGCAGTCTACAAGTCTACAGAAACATATGCGCGCAAAAGGCAACAAAAATGAACACAACAATACAATGACAAGTTCCAACATGTTCCAACATGTTGGGCAACATGTTGGGCAACATGTTGCACCGGTCCAGAATTATAGACTACTATGATATGGACCAAGGCTGAACAAAGCCGAGGCTCTGAAAGAAAGCAGCAATGACAAAGAATGTGGTCACACCAAAGCGAGGATTTTCCACCTCACGTCCACTCACCTGGTCATGAAAACAGAGAGGGAAAGTCACAAATTCGAAAATTACATTTTGAGATACATAATTACGTGTGTAAAAGGTTTTATACTAAATACTATCATACGTTGTCTACCCTTGAGCTTTCTTCACACAAAACAATGCAACTTGAAGACTCAAAGCCGTGACGTGATGTGTCTTTGCGAGGTTTTCTGAGGGGTTCTTGGACTCTACGAAAATTTGCAAAGTTGCAAAGCGCTGCCGTCCAAATGTCCTGCATTGCCTGAATCAGAGAAAGGCCAAGCACCACCAGATTCCCCATTGACATTCCTGCACACTGACGGCCAACAAATGAAAACTGATACACCATGTGACAATAGCAACAGGATTCCTCGCAGGTTCCACGAAGTCTCTTATACATCGCAATGTTCGCATTTGCATAGTTTTAGCTGTTTGCATGTGGCTATGCTGGACCAGATATGATCGGATTGTTATTCTGTGAATCTTTCACTATACTTTCTTGCCAACTTCAGTGTGTTCTCGCCCTTTCCCTTGCACAACTGCAGGGGGGGTTCCAGCTTAGAGTAGTGCATCTGCCCCCGGTTTGCCAGTCTCTAGCGTTCTGAAAAACACTTCAATGATAAGAGCGTATTTTTTTTCAGCAATTCTAAGGGGTAGGCAAGTTCCCTGAATTTCATTAAAACATAATTTATGACTAGATGGATCAATCATCCAGGCAGCGAAGTAGGACAGAACAGGAATTATACTCCAAATGGAACATTCAAGGGCCAACAATGAACAACATTCGGCTTGGCACCTGGACACAATATGAAACAACCAATTCTGAAACACAGCGTCACAGCTGGAACCGCTCCTACGCCCACTGCTTTGGTGCAAGGCGGTGGGTGTCGCATGACCAGAGACCTCAATATTTATGAGTGGCCTTCTGCACACTTTCTTTTGAGGAAGATAAATCGTTAGACAAGTCACGATGACTAATGATTAATAGGATTCAAATGATTTCATAGATGTCTTCAAGGAAAGACTCGGATGAACAGCTGATAATCGGTGTTTTATACAGGAAAAAGGCTCGGATGAGCAGCTGATACCAGTAGCTCGAACTTCCGGAAACTGAGAATAAAGTCCAATGACGCCAGCTTGTGGGGCAAGGCAGCATGGTGACGCAACGTGAAGCACGCAAGTGGTCAATCAGCCCATCCCGCTGCACGCCGCAGCAGCAGCAAGGTGTTTTGCTTCCACTTGAGCCAAAGTCCAGCTCGAGCATAGTTCACCCGAACCCGCTGGCTTTGGATAAGACATGTTATTTTGTCTCAGTTCATGCACAAATGGTGGATTCCTAGAACTATCAACTTTGTTGATATTGTTCATCAAAAGGAAAGGCCGGATGCAGACGAATTCTACATGCTCTGTATCTGTGGGAGCCGGAAGGCTAACGCCCCAACTTGGGCTTTTATGGTGGGTCACCTGAAAGGTTGTTTGGGGACGTATCGTTTTAGTACCGTTTGATTGCTGACTTTCAGTAGCATTTGAGAATGTGGTAATACATTCATCCACTCGGAACGCAACTGCCTTGGAGTTGGTGACACATTTTGGGCTTCCATTTCGGGAGCCGTATTTTTTTCCCCATTTTGGGCTTCCATTTTGGGAACCGTTTTTCCCTGAATTTATTCTTTTCACCCTTAGCACAGCCTTTCACCAGTGCTGACCCCTGCGGACTTGATTGCAGCAGCCCGCACGGATTGCAGTGGCCCAATGATTGGATCTCGAAGCTTCAGATGCAGGCGATTCTTCGGCATGTGCTGCCCTCTCTGCAGGCCCTGCGCAGGCCCTTCGCGCTGGCCCTGGGCAGGTCCTTGGTTCTGGCCCTGTGCAGGCCGTAAGAGTGACTCCAAGATTGATGAGCTCTGCGTCTTTGCAGTCGTCAATGTCAAGAGCTCGATTTAGATGCTGAGCGCGAGGATTCAAACGAAGTGCTTCTCAGGAGTTGATTCCGCCGTCGCGTGGTGGCTCAGCAGCTGGATCTGATGCTCCTCATGACGCAATGGCTTTGGAGTCAAAGCCCGCCTTTGAAGCTTTGACGATGACTTGGCCCATCTTGGCAATGCTACGGAATCCGAAACGGTACATCCTCTTTTTCGATTGCAAGCCCAAGCCGAGATGGATCGACGCGCACCCCTGAACAACCTAGAGTATGACCAGGGCACTTTGGAAGGCAGATGGGCGTTAATTTGTGAGCGCGAGTGGGAGACTTTGAAGTCTCTTGGTTCCCAACTTCCTTGTGGTGATTGTCATCATGTGTTGGCGGCGCAAGCAGCGCGAAAAGAATATCACTGGACTCAGTTGTCTCCAGCCAAGAAGGAGTTGTGGCGAGAAGCAGCCATAAAAGGATGGAATGTCTACATCGACAACAATGCAATACAGGGCCTCTCCTTCATCCTTCATTGTCAGAAGATTCGGAAGGGCCTGGCCAAGCGCAATCAGCTTGACAAAATCCTACAGCCAAGATTCGTCCTGACGGACAAACATGATGGTTTGAGAACGGAGAGTCATCCTTTGCCAATATCGGCAAGCAGTCGCCTTGTGATGCCTGGATTCAAAGACCGCAGCAACCTTGGAGGCAGACTGCGACGTGACGCTCCGACTGGTTCTCGAATGGCTCGGCACATTCTATTTTCCATTGCTGCCTTCTTCACCCAATGGATGCTGATTGCTGCCGACATTAAAAGTGCCTTTCTCAAATGTGCAGCTGATGAAAAGCGGAATCCGTTGATTCCCTCGCTCCCAGGACAACTATGTCGAGTGCTGAAAGGCATCTTTGGGTTAGCTGACGCGCCCAGGGAATGGTGGCTGAGATTGTCAAGAGCCATGGAAGAGCATGGATGGACCCGCACCTTGGTGGATGGCGCTATATGGTGCTTGCGGGTCACTAATGAAGCTGGTGAGCGAACCTTGGAAGCTTTGGTTGTGGCACACGTTGATGACTTGCTCTTTGCTGGAGGCGTGAAAGGAAAAGCATCCCTAGACGCTATTGGAACTGAGCTTGGATTTGGAAGCCTTGAGGAAGGTGACTTTACATGGTGTGGCAAGCGCATCAGACGTGCAAGTGATGGCACCATACGGCTTTCCATGCGAGAGTACCATGAGAATTTGCAGGAGATCTTGCTGCCGAAGCATCGCAAGTCAGACCCAACTAGCCAGTTGGACGCATCCGAAGCTCGTCAACTGAGAGCCCTACTTGGAAGTTTGCAATGGTTGGTAGCTCAACTTCGTTTCGACATGAGCTATGCAGCATCAGCCCTTCAGGGAGAGCACCCACCGACCATTGCTACGGTGTTGAAAGCCAACTCGATCATGCGAGAGTTCAAAGTGGACCTAGATCTTTCGCCCCATAGATTTCCGAAGTGCTGGAATCGTCATGGTGTCGGACGCGGCATTAGGAAACGTGCCGGAGCACATACTCCGCTGAGACTTTAGCTGCAGAAGAAGCCTTTGATGTTGGGCAGTTGCTCCGAGGCTTCGTAGCTACGGTTCGTGGGTTTGACATGCTTGGTCGTGCAGCAGATGTTGCAATCAATGCTGTAAAGATGACTGTTGTGGTGGACGCCAAGGACGTTCACGAGAAGGGCAACAGCGACACAGCCACATATGGCAGCCAGAAGAGCCTTGCATTCACTGTTGCGTGGATGTGATCTTTCTTGCGCAAACCCAATAATACATGCCTGAAATGGACATCCACGGAGAACATGTGGGTTGGTGGTACGAAGCTGATGGACCTGACGCACATGAGGTCTATCATGAAGAAAGGTAGCTGGTCTATCAGCTACAGCCCTGAATTCGTGAAGCAGGTCATGAAGGCCCGCAGCAGAAAATCTCCGGTTGTTGCAAAAGCAAGCGCTGAGCTACCTGGAGTCGCTGTGGATGGCAACGATGCCATTGAGAGAAGAGGTTGGCACTTCACTTCTGGCGTTGGAGTTCAAGCGGGACGACCTATGGTCGATTTGATGTTGGCCAAACTGAAAAAGTTTGGCATAAGCTTGAAAATGCGGCGATGATGTCAGGTTTTGAAGGAAACAGATTTTTGCAGCAGTGGTCCTAGGGACAGAAACAGACAGAAAAACGAGCGGTCGAAAGACTACAGCTTCTATACGGCTGATAAACACGCAAGCGGTCAATCAGCCCACCCCGCCGCACGCTGCAGCAGCAAGGTGTTTTGCTTCCACTTGAGCCAAATGTCAACTCGAGCATAGTTTACCCGAACCTGCTGGCTTCGGATAAGACATGTTATTTTGTCTCAGTTCGTGCACAAATGGTGGATTCCTAGAACTATCAACTTTGTTGATATCGTTCATCAAAAGGAAAGGCCGAATGCAGACGAATTCTACATGCCCTGTATCTGTGGGGGCCGGAAGGCTAACGCCCCAACTTGGGCTTTTATGGTAGGTCACCTGAAAGGTTGCTTGGGAACGTATCGTTTTAGTGCCGTTTGATTGCTGAATTTCAGTAGCATTTGAGAATCTGGGAATACATTCATCCACTCGGAACGCAACTACTTTGGAGTTGGTGACAAATTTTGGGCTTCCATTTTGGAAACCGTTTTCCCTGAATTTATTCTTCTGAAGCATCCCATATTTTCATTATTTTTCTGGATATTTCCGCACCCGCAACCAGTGTTTCCTGCTGAGGTGCCAGTACGTGAGGTCGGACAAGCATCCAAGGCCACCAGCCAACACTGCAAGGCCCAACAAACAAATGGACGCACCTCCCACCTCTTGGTCCTAGGCTTTTCAAGAATTGATTCAATACATGACAAGAAACTGTCACCATGTATTCACCGTATTCACCATGCAATCATTAATCTTCAGTCTATTCAAAACCTATTCATATGTATTCAAAGTCTCTTTAAAGCAGGGACACAAATTGGCTGGAAAACATAAAAAATATTAAAGAGGGGTGGAAGTAGTGAAAAACATTTGTCAGAGCACAGAGTTGAGTCAAATACACATGGCCATGGCACACTTAACGAAGGAAGTTTAGAAGTCAAACTTCTGACAATATTGACAGGTGGAAAAGCAGAGGTGGGGAGAGTCAGAGAAGAGCAGAGAAGAAGAGAGAAGATCAGAGAAGAGAAAGGGTCAGAAGAAAGAAGGTGCAGGCGTGTGAAAAGGTAGGAAAGTCACGAAACAGTATGTTTTTCCAATGATTTGTGACTCTGGAGGGTCGAAAAGTAGGCTCGCTAAAGCGGCTGGTGCGGAGCCAGCTGGCCAGATGAGAGATGAAAAATTGCACGCCGTTGTGGCGCGAAGCACATTTCGAAGTCAACATGTACAAAACACACCAGGTTCGGACCACTTTTGGAAGTTGCGATGTCGAAAAAGTGCACCTGTTGTGGCGCGAAGCACATCTCCAAGTCAAAATGTACAAAGCACACCAACTTCAGACCACTTTTGGAAGTTAAGAGGTCGAAAAAGTGCACGCCGTTGTGGCGCGAAGCACATTTCGAAGTCAAAATGTACAAAACACACCAGGTTCGGACCACTTTTGGAAGTTGTGATGTCGAAAAAGTGCACCTGTTGTGGCGCGAAGCACATCTCCAAGTCAAAACACACCAACATCAGACCACTTTTGGAAGTTGAGATGTCGAAAAAGTGCACGCCGTTGTGGCGCGAAGCAGATTTCGAAGTCAAAATGTACAAAACACACCATGCT